>Ga0302287_10000069_pt1 | contig 82390 bp, 74 predicted proteins | sample III_Fen_E2_4_FD_200452 | JGI IMG/M metagenome (GOLD analysis project Ga0302287, IMG submission 200452) | Peat permafrost microbial communities from Stordalen Mire near Abisko, Sweden - III_Fen_E2_4 | ecosystem: Environmental > Terrestrial > Soil > Wetlands > Permafrost | place: Sweden: Abisko... | reverse complement strand
TCACCTGGGCGGTGGGCAAGGTCGTCGACCTGCGTCCTTCCGAGGAAGAGGAGCACGAAGGCCTGGATCTGGTGGATCACGGCGAGGCCGGATACCGCTTCGACGAGAACTGATCGAGATTTCCCAAATTCTGACAATTTGGCCACCAAGGCCCGAGACGGTCGGGACGGCCAGTCCGACCGCATCGCCCGCTCAAGCTTGCTTGGGCGGGCTTTTTGTTCAATGGGTTTTGGTTGTTGCGTTGGATGGATCTTAATTGTACATTATGTACATGAGTGATTTGAATCATCAAGACGACGACCTTTCAGTCGCCAAGGCGCGGGAGCGATTCCCTGCGATCCTGGAAGCGGCAGAATCCGGCTGTGAGACGGTCATCACGCGGCGGGGCAAGCCGGTGGCGGTGCTGGGGCCGCTGTCGCTGCGCCGTCCTTCGCGCCAGGTTAGTCTCGATTCCTTGGCGGGGACGGGACATGGATTGTGGGGCGATGCTGGCCGCCATGTGGATGTCATGCGTGGGGAATGGGAGTGAGCCGCTTGCAAGGGTTCGAGAAGCGCTTGGATCCGGCCGGTCTGGCGGACGGGGAACGGATGTTGGAAGGTTTGGGCCTGGATGCCACTGTGCTCTTGGACACGGCGCCGGTCATTTACCTGCTGGAAGGAAACCTGCAGCACCTGCCTCGCTTTTGGCCCCTGTTCCGGGCTTGCCAGGCGCGCCGGTTGCGGATTGCCATCACGCCGATCACGGTGGCGGAGGTGCTGGCGGGGCCATGGAAAGCTGGCAAGGAGGCCTTGGCGGAGCGCTACGAACAGGCGTTTCGCGAAGGTCTCGGCTGGCAGGTGGTGGACCTGGACGTCGGCATCGCCGCCCGCGCCTCGCGCCTGCGGGCGCGCTACGGCCTGCGCCTGCCGGATGCCTTCCAGCTCGCGGCCTGCCTGGTCACCGGAGCCCAGGCCCTGGTGACGCACGATCGCGACTTCGGGAAGGCTGCCAAGGAAGCGACGATCCTGGGGGTGTGAGTCAAGCGCTCGTCCGGCCTTTTCCAGATGCGTCCCTAAGGCCTCCGAGCCATGTGATTCCCCACGCGATCAGTCCTCCCAGAGCAGCCATGGCCATGTCCTTTTGGGAATCGAAGGGGTCCCCCTGTTGGCCGTTGTAGTTCTCGGCATCGCCAGGGGACAGCAGGAGAGTGAGCCCCCATTCGAAAAGCTCGTAGAGCATGCTCGAAGCCAGGATGAACTCCCATGCGATCGCCCTGCTCGCCGGTTCGCTGCGGGCCAAGCGCCCCCAGGAATGGCGGATGGGACGGAAGAGAAGGAGGCCATAGCAGAAGTGCACGAGGCGGTCGAAGTGGTTGCGGGTCCAGCCGAAGGCGATTCGCGGGGACCAATCGAGGAGCTTGAGGCACCAGGCGTCGTAGGGGACGTAGGAATAGATCCAGCGCGCAGCCACCATGTGCAAGCAGGCAAATGCGACGACCAGGGCCATGTCGAATGTGTCCAAGGGACGCTTCCAGGTGCGGAAGGCAAGCCACAGCCCGAAGAGTACAGTGGGCACGTGTTGAAGGGCCATCTCGGAAGGATAGGGTGCGTTCTGGATCAGGGCGAGGAAGCTGAACCAGTAGGACACCAGCAGGATGCGGGCAGGCAGTTGCGAGGGCATCGAGGAAAGTTAGCATCCCGTCCCGGAGGAATCGCGATGGCGATGCAGGTTTGACAGTTTCTGTCAATCGGAAGGGGGAGGCGAGGATCGCGGCGCAGCCGAAGCCGAAGCCGCGGGGGAAGGCCTTCCCCCGCGATCCCTTCCTTGAAACGCGCCTGCAACCGCTTCCGGTGCTGGCCATCGGCCCCTGCGGGACTTACCTTTTCGGCTTCGTTCACAACTCACCACCTGTCCGAGGAAACGAATGTCCAAGACTGCCGCCAAGAAGGCACCGGCCGCCAAGACCAAGACCACCGCCAAGGCTCCCGCCGCCAAGGCCGCAGCCCCGAAGGCAAAGGCTCCCAAGGCCGTCAAGGAGGAGGCGATCCTCTACGTGAACGGCGTCAAGGCCCCCAAGAAGGTGTGCCTGGCGTATTCGGGCGGTCTGGACACCTCCATCATGATCACCTGGCTCAAGGAGACCTACGGCTGCGAGGTCGTGGCCTACGCCGCCGACATCGGCCAGGGCGCCGTGGAAACCGAACCCCTGATCAAGAAGGCCATCGCCACCGGTGCCGTGAAGTGCATCGTGCTGGACCTGCGCAAGGAGTTCATCGAGGAGTACGTCTGGCCCACGCTCAAGGCCGGTGCCCGCTACGAGGGCGTGTACCTCTTGGGCACGTCGTTTGCCCGTCCGGTGATCGCCAAGCACCAGGTGCTGGTCGCCCAGGCCGAGAAGTGCGATGCCGTCGGCCATGGCGCCACGGGCAAGGGCAACGACCAGGTTCGTTTTGAACTGACCTACACCGCCATCGATCCGACCCTCCAGATCGTCGCTCCGTGGAAGGACCCGAACTGGACCATCACTTCGCGTGAAGAGGCGATCGACTACGCCAACCTGCACAAGATCCCCATCACCGCGACCAAGAAGAAGATCTACTCGGAAGACGCGAACCTCTGGCACGTGAGCCACGAAGGCGGCAAGCTCGAGTTCCCCGAGCAGGAGCACGGCTTCGAGATGCTGCGCTGGACCACTCCGCCGGAGAAGGCCCCCTCCAAGGCCGAATACGTCACCATCGGCTTCGACAAGGGCATCCCCGTGTCGGTGGACGGCAAGAAGTTGGGCGCGGTCGAGCTTCTTGAGAAGCTCAATGCCATCGGTGCCAAGCACGGCGTGGGCTTGCTGGACATGGTCGAGAACCGCTTGGTGGGCCTGAAGAGCCGCGGCGTGTACGAGACCCCGGGAGGCACCATCCTGTACGCCGCCCACTCCTGGATCGAGCAGCTGGTGCTGGATCGCGACACCCTGCGCCAGAAGCGCCAGGTGGCCGACGTCTACGCCGACATCGTCTACGACGGCCGCTGGTTCGCGCCCCTTCGCCAGGCCTTGGACGCCTTCGTGGATGAGACCCAGAAGGTCGTGACAGGAACTGTCAAATTGAAGCTTTACAAGGGCAACGCCACGCTTGCCGGCATGGAGAGCCCGTTCTCCATCTACGACGCCGACCTGGGCGGCTTCTCGGACGTCGAGATGTACGACCAGAAGGACGCCACCGGCTTCATCCGCTGCTTCAGCTTGCCGATGAAGGTGCGCAACCTGAAGCTGGGCAAGAAGAGCCCGGTCAAGTTCTGACGGAGGCGGTCTCGCGGCGCATCCTCGTGACCTGAACCTCTCGCCCTTGCCCCGACGGATGATGACATGAAGAAGGCCCTCTCCGGCATCCGGGGAGGGCTTCTTGTTTTGGGCCCAACCGGAATCGCTCAACGAAAACCCGCCACTGCGGCCTGGCTTGCGAATTTGCGGATCTACATTTCGCAGCATGCTCAAGAATGTCGTTTCCGGTCTGTCATTGCGGATGAGTGCCTTGGTGTTAGGAGGCTTGATCGCTTCCTCGGTCGCTGCGACCGATTCGACGGTCGGTGGGCCTAGGGCCCCTGCTGTGGCTCACGCTCGGGACAGCTCCGAGTTCCTGGAAAATGCCATCTATCTCCATCCTGTGTCGATCCTGGCTATGGCGGCCACAACCTTCACCGACAACGGCGTCGTTGGCCTGCAGCTTGATTACGAGCGCCGGTTCGTGCCGCATTTCTCCGGGATCGCGACGGTTTCCTACTTGGGCGTCACGCTCAAGCAGTCGGGATATGACGTGGATGTCAAGTTCTTCGACTTGATGGCGGGTGCGCGCTGGTATCCCACGAAGGACTTCGAAGGCTTCTACGTGCAGCCGACGCTGGATTTCAACATGACTTCCGGAGATGCCTCGAACAGCAAGAAGAAGGGAAGCATCGACCTCACCCGCCTGGGCGGGATGCTCTACCTGGGGACCAACCGCCGCTTTGGCTGGTTCAGTGTCGATTGGAACGTGGGTCTTGGGTACATGGGTTGGGATGACGAATACACTGAGACCAAGTTTGCCCACGACGGCAAGGCCGATTCCACCTACAAGAACAAGGTCACGGCCAAGGTGGATGGAGCGGGATTCTTGCTCGGGACGCCTCAGCTCGGGACCAACTTGTCGCTGGGTATGGCCTTCTAGACCTCACTCCACCCAGAGAGTCTGGGCGCCGTGGACGGCGCCGACCGTCCAGCGGACCAGCAAAAGGCCTTTGCTTGCAGGGATCGAGGCGCTTCCCGCACGGACGCGGCTGCGTGACAGAAATTGTCCCGAGAGCGTGAAGAGCTCCAGCCAACCCTCGCCTTGGCCTGCCCGAATTTCGACGTTCCCTCTCACGGCCTTCAGAGTGGCCGGCCGCAATGTGCTCTTGGCGATCGCGACACGGCCCCCTTCGCCCTGGATGCTGGTGGGAGCGGTGGCAGGCTTCACGCATTCGATTCCGCAGGCGGCGGAGGGGAACTCCAGCGTCCAGGTGCGACCGCCCATCACGAGCTGGTCCTGGGCATCCAGGAGCCGCAGCGTGACCTTCGCGCTGGAGGCGTCGGGCAGTATCCAAAGCTGACCTGCGTCCCCTTCCATGGTGGCCTTCTTCCATTGCCCGGCGACCAGTTGTTCCACGCCGTGCAGGCCATCGGGGAGGTGCGTGACCATCACGCGCATGTAGTAGAGCTTGGAGCCCTGGCTGAAGTAGAAGCGTGGTTCGCCCTGGTAGTTAGGTGCCGGCACGAAGTCCCAAGTCACCTTCGGGTTCCCAAAGCCCGACACCTGGTAGTAGATGGCCCAGGGGTTGTTCGCGTCGGCTGTGGGCTTTCCGCTTGCATCCAGCACCGGGGAGGCCAGCGGCGGCATCAGGACGCCGTCCTTGCGCAGGCGGCCCAGGATGGGGGTGTGCAGGTCCAGGTGGTACTTCGAGTCGCGGCACCAGGCGTTGCCGTCGGTGCACTGGTCGAAGACCACGGCGTAGATGCCGGCTCCGGTGTAGGCATTGGGATGCCATCCGGTGCCGCCTCGGCAGAAGGGTTTGCCGGCGGCTCCGTCGTTGGCTCCGTCGCAGGTGTCGCCCAGCGAGAGCTTGATCCAGCGGCCGCAGTTGAGGCCGTTGCGGTAGGTTCCCATCTTGACGGTGTCAGCGCCCTTCAAGGGATGGGTGGCTGAGGCGTAGTCCCCGGGCGTGTCGTAGACGTTCAGGGCCACGTAGTCGAACGGGTTGGCCTGGCCGGTGAGGGTGTCGATGGCGCCTTCCATTGCTGCGACCTCGTCAGACACGCCGCAGGCGCCGTAAGGATAGCCTACTCCCAGGAAGTGCGTGGCCATGCCTTCGTTGGAAGCTGCCGCGCAGACGGAAAAAGCCGCAGTCAGGACTGCGGCACGGCAAAGGCTGGTCGTTGCTTGCATGGGCTCAATCCCTTCGTGACAGGATCTCGATGGTGGTCGGATCCCAAACGTAGCTCACGACGCTAGCGGGACAGAAGTCACTGCATGGCTTCCAGCTCGATGCCCTTGGTCTCCCGCACGCCCTTCCAGACGAAGAAGACGCTGGCGAAGGCGAAGAAGGCATAGATCCCGTAGGCTCCTCCCAAGCCAATCCCCGAGGTCAGAGGCGGAAAGGTGGTGCTCACGACGAAGTTGGCCAGCCACTGGAGCAAGCCGCACAGGGCCAGGGCAGCGCCGCGGATGCGGTTGTTGAACATCTCGCCCAGCATCACCCACATGACCGGCCCCCAGCTCATGCCGAAGAATACGATGTAGAGGTTGGCGGCTCCCAGCCCGATCCAGGACGAGGCGCCGGTGAGACTGGGTTGCCCTCCTACTTGCGGGGCCGTGGCGAATACGGCCGCCATGGCGGCCAAGGAGATGAACATCCCGACGCTGCCCACCAAGAGGAGCGGCTTGCGTCCCAAGCGGTCCACCGTGGCGATGGCGATGAGGGTGGTGGCGATGTTGATGATGCTTGAGATGACGTTGATCATCAGGGAGTCCTGCTCCGAGAAGCCAACGGAACGCCACAGCGTGCTGCCGTAATAAAAGATCACATTGATGCCCACCAGCTGCTGCAGCACGGCAAGCCCGATGCCCGACCACACCACGGGATGGATGCGACGCAGGCCTTTTCCCGCATCGATCAGCAGGTCGGAGAACCGGGGAGAATGGTGATCGCCCAGGCTTGCTCGGATCGCTTCCACCTTGGCGCGTGCATCGCCCCCTTCTAGGCGCAGGAGCACGGCTCCCGATTCCTCGATGCGGCCTTGGGCCACCAAGTGACGGGGGCTTTCTGGGATGAAGAAGACGGCGATGCCGTATAGTAGCGAGGGGACGGTCCCGACCCAGAACATCCATTGCCAAGCGTAAGCTCCCAGCCAGAACGGTCTTTCGGCGCCGCCCGAGAGGAAGACGATGGCGTAGTTGCTGAGCAGGGCAGCGAAAATGCCCGTGACGATGGCGAATTGCTGCAGGCTTCCCAGTCGCCCCCGCAAGCTGGCACGGGCCGTCTCGGCGATGTAGGCCGGGGCGATCACGCTGGCGGCCCCGACGCCCAGTCCGCCGATCACGCGCCAGAAGATGAAGGCCTGGATTCCTGAGGGCAGTCCCGATCCGATGGAGCTTGCGAAGAAGAGGACGGCGGCGGCCATCATGCAGGGTTTGCGTCCGAAACGGTCGGCGAACTGACCGGCGAAGAAGGCGCCGGTGGCGGCTCCCAGCAGGGCAAGCGACACCGAGAGGCCGATCTCCCAGTCCCCGGCGGCGAAGTGCGTCTTCAGCGCGAGCACGGCTCCGTTGATGACTGCGGTGTCGAAGCCGAAGAGGAACCCGCCCAGCGCGGCGGTCCCGGCAATCAGAAACATGTAGCTGGCCGAAGGCGACGATCGATTCATCTGAGCCCCCTCAAGTGGTTTATCCCGTCTCATAACATACCGCATCGAAGAGGCGAAAGCTCTGCCTATCGCAACGATCTGCAAAGAAGGCGCTCCTAGTCCGGACGGGAGCTGCGGGAGTTCACTTCGTCCGGTTGGCCCAAGCCAGCATCCACGAAAGGGATGCATTCCAGTTGATGCAGGTCTCGTTGGAGGCATAGGAATGCCAGTCGTCCGCCCAGGAACGGGCCGGATGGAGATCCAGGTACACCGCTCCGTTGCCGATGTCCTGACGGCCGGAATTGGGGCCTCCTACCATCAGGCCGGGAAACGGCGCATCCACGCCGTCGCTAACTAGGATACGGTGGTGTGGATTGCTCACGGACCGGGTCCCGAATCCCGTGACGAAGCTGGTGGCCAGCACGTTCCTTCCCAGTGCGTTGTCGAGGCATTCCAGGGCGGCGTCCCGGTAGGCGTCCCGGGGGGAGAGCTCGTGGGCTGCGGCCATCACGATGGCGTGGTGCATGAAGAAGTCGTTCGAGCCCCAGGGGAAGCTCTCGCTGGGCAGGCGGCCGGCCGAGCCTTCCAGGGCCGAGAGGTTGGAGTCGGCCTGTGCCAGGACCATGGCTCGTGCCGATTCGCGCAGGGCGGTGTCGCCCGAACTGCGGGCAAGTTCCATCCAGGCCAGGTTGCGTACGTCCCGCCAGCAGGAGGCGGGGATCATGGGAACCAGCCTAGATAGTCGTGCCGATTCGGTGCGGTAAACGGGCTTTCCAGTGGACAGGAAGAGCTCCGTCGCGGCCCAGAACCTCTCGTCGTCGAGCTCGGCGTCCCCGTAGGCGCCGGAACCGCCGCGTTCCTGGGGCTCCGCGACGGAAGGATGGCGGGCGGCCCAATCCCAGGCCCGCTCGGCGTCTTTTTGACATTTTCTGGCAAATACGGGATCGGCCTTTGCGAAGGTGCGCGAGGCGCGGGCCAGCACTGCGGCGGCGTTCAGGGTGGAGGCCGTGGACTTCCCGATCACGTAGCGCATGTTTCCCGTCTCGCCGGGCATGGTCATGCCGTCCCACTTGAGGCTCGCGACCTTGAAGAAGACCCCGCCGTCCCCGTCCTGCATGCGGCGGATCCAGTCCAGCTCCCAGCGGATCTCGTCCAGGAGGTCGGAACGGCCGTTGCCGGACTCGGGGATGCGCAGGGCGCCGTCGGGAACTAGATCTGGCCAGCGGTCGGCCACGTCCATCAACAGGCCCAGGGTGATACCCGCATTCACTACGTACTTCCCGTAGTCCCCGGCGTCGTACCAGCCGCCCGACACGTCGCGGGTTCCGCTGCCCCCGGGCACCTCGAACAGAGGAAGCTTCGTGTCGGGATGTGCGGCCGGGCGGTGCCAGGCCCCGGCAAGGCTTTCCGGAAGCGCGGTGGAGGCCCTCTGGAACCAGTAGCTGCGCAGCGAGGCCAGCAGCACCGGACGAAAGACCTCCGCGCTCACCTCGAAGGGGGCGGAAAGGGAATCGCCCACGTTGATGCGGTAGCGGCCGGGCTTCTCCAGGCGGGAGAAGTCCCCCGAGGCCATGGTGTCCCCGGATGCGTCCCAGGCACCCATCGGGGAGAGATGTCCCTGCAGCACGGCTTTGCCGGTCCCGTCCAGCACGGCCCAGTCGTGCTGCATGCCGGGGTTGGCCACCAGGAAGCGCTTGCCCGCCCTGGGCAGGTATCCGACCTGGTTGTGGAGGATGGAGAGCATCCGCATGTCCTTCGTGACCTCGCTTTGGACGGAATTTGTCAATTTGAGGTTCCTGATGCGCAGGCTTCCCGGCAGGGCCGCGTCCTGGGGGACGATGCTGAGAGTCCTCATGCCGGAGAGGTCGAGTCGCCGGTCCTTGCCGGCGTCGGAGGGCTGCCAGTTCTCGTCGCGCAGGAAGTCCCGCAGCGGCACGGTCAGGGCGTTCCAGCCCGCCCGCAGCATGACGGTGGCGGTCCAGCACTCGTCGGTGGAGTCCCGCAGCGTCAGCCGCAGCGCAGTGGGCGAGCGCTTGCTCCAGACGCCCAGGGACACGGCCCGATGTCGACTCCAATCGCGAGCTCCCTCGCCGAGGCTTCCCAGGTCCAGTTCGGCCTTGACCCAGTCCTGGAAGCGGTAGTCCAGCTGGAGCACGGCGGCTCCGGAAGCAGGATCCTTCACATGGCTGGAATCGAGCGTCCCGATCTGCCCCTTGTGGAGCTGCCACGTTCCGGTGGCGCTCGCGAAGTCGCACAGCAGCTTGTCGGGAGCCTGGGAGGAAAAGTGCTCCCAGAAGTCTGCGGCATCGAAGGTGCCGGAAGTCGAATCGAGGACCCGCACATTGCGGATTCGCAACGTGGCGATTGCGGCTTGGTCGCGGCTGCTGCGGTTGCCGTCCTGCTCGGTGGAGAAGCGCAGCTCACGGATGCTTTTCCAGTCCATCGTCGCGGGGCGCTCCACGTGGAGTTTCTCGTCCCACGACCAGCCCTGGTCCGGGAAGTCCGTCAGCGGAACCGACACCACCGACCAATCTTTGGTGACCTCCACGTAGCTGGAGGATCTCAGGCGGGACTGGTTCCTGTGGTCCGGGTCCCGGCCGGCATCCAGGAGGCCGATGAGGAAACGCTCGCCGCCGTGCCCGCCCTGCACCTCGAAGACCAGTGTGCCCTTTCGGCGCAGGGGCGCAAGATCCTGGCTTGAGAATCCGAAGCTCCAGCCCGACCACTCGCGGTCGTCGAAGCGGATTTCTACGCGCGGAATCGCGGAATCACGGGCAAGGAGCCCGGCGGTGCGTCCGCCATATGCGTACTCGTAGGTGGAGATGCCTCCCTTGCCCAGCAAGGTCCTTGCCGTCGTGGCGATGGCGACCTCCCCGAGCAATGCTAGCATGATCAGCGCCTTTCGCATGTATGGATCCTCCTGTTTCCCGCCATGTGTCGCAAATGCCCCGTGCCGCGTTCATCAGGTCCGTTCGGGAAAGATGGTTTCCCCGGCGTCGCGGATCCGTCGGGCGGAGGAGGATTTTTCTATGATGGTCATTCATGTCTGAAGCCCTTCTGCACGCCAGCGGATCCCTGAGTATCCGTCATCTAGTGGGGTTGGAAGCCGTGCCCCGCGAGGATATCGAACGAATCTTCGCCACCGCAGCTTGGCTGCGCGACCGGCTCGACCGCACCCACGAGATCCCCAAGTCCATGGCCGGAGTCCCGGTGGTGAACATGTTCTTTGAGAACTCCACCCGCACCCGCCTCTCCTTCGAGACGGCCGAGCGCGGCATCGGGGCCTCGATCATGAACTTCGCCGCCGCCGGATCCTCGGCCGCCAAGGGCGAGACCCTGCGCGACACGGCCCGCAACATCCAGGCGCTGGGTCCCACCGTTACGGTGGTGCGCCATGCTTCCTCGGGCGTTCCGGGGTTCCTGGCCCGCGAGACCGACGCCATCATCCTCAATGCCGGCGACGGGGCCCACGAGCACCCGACCCAAGGCTTGCTGGACGCCTTCACCATGCGACGTCATCTGGGCTCGCTGGAAGGCAAGACGGTCAGCATCATCGGCGATGTGCGGCACTCCCGCGTGGCCCGCTCGAACATCTGGTGCCTGGGCACGCTGGGCGCCAAGGTGCGCCTGTACGGACCCGCGACCCTGCTGCCGCGCGATCCGGCCGCCTTCGGACCCTGGGTGAGCGTGGCCAAGTCCCTCGACGAGGTGCTGGAGGGCGTGGACGCCGTGATGACCCTGCGCATCCAGCACGAACGACAGAGCTCGGGACTGCTCCCGTCGCTGCGCGAGTACCGCGAGTCCTTCGGCATCGACGAGGAACGGCTCAGACGGGCCAATCCCGGTGCCCTGGTGCTGCATCCAGGTCCCATCAACCGCGGCGTGGAGATCTCCAGCGGCGTGGCGGACGGTCCGCAGTCGGTGGTGCTCGAACAGGTCAAGAACGGCGTGGCCATCCGCATGGCGGCACTTCATCTTCTGGCAGGCAGGAACGCATGAGCGAGCTCCTTCTTCCCGGCTTCGTCGACCTGGGCGCCTTCCTGGGCGAGCCCGGCTTCGAGCAGTCCGAGACTGTCTCCTCCGGACTCCTGGCAGCCGCCCGCGGCGGTTACGTGCTGGTGGCTCCCGATCCCTTCACAGAGCCCCACATCGACAACGACGCCCAAGTCTCGCAGTTGCTCTTCCGTGCCCAGGGCCAGCCCTGCGGCGTCGTGGCGGTCGCCGCCGCCACCCGTGGCGAGCAGCTTTCGGAGCTGGGCCTGGTCAAGGCCTCCGGAGCCCGTGCCGTCTCGTTGGGCAAGCGCCTGCCGCGCAGCACCGTGCTGCTGCGGTCGGTGCTGGAGTATGCGGCCCAGACCGGATTGACCGTCCATGTCCACCCTTGCGACCCGTGGATGTCCGAGGCCGGAGTGGTCCATCAGGGTGCGGTGTCGGAGCGCATGGGGCTTTCCGGGATTCCCGCCATCGCCGAGGAGATCGCCTTGGGCGTGCTCCTGCCGCTGGTGCGCCGCACCGGCGCCAAGGTGCACTTGATGGGCCTTTCCTCGGAGCTGGGCCTGCGCATGCTGCGCCGGGCCCGCGACCAGGGCTTGTCCGTGACGGCCGACGTGTCGTTCCGGCATCTGCTGCAGAACGAGTCGGCCATCCTCGGGTACGACGTCAACGCCCGCCTCTACCCGCCGCTGCGCAGCGAGAACGACCGCAAGGCGCTCTGGTCGGGCCTCCTGGAAGGCTCCATCGACGCCGTGACCTCGGGGCATCGCCCCGTCTCGGCCGAGGAGAAGGAGCGCGAATTCGACCATTCCCCGGCCGGTGCCGTGGGACTGGAGACCTGCTTTGCCGCCCTCTGGAGCGCTCGCGGCACGTTGGCCCCGGTGTTCACCCCGGACGATGCCGCCCGTTGGCTCTGCCACGGACCCCGTGCCGTGCTGGGCCTGGACGCCGCCCCGGAGGCATCGCAGGAGGGCTCGGTGTGGACGGAGGAGCCGTGGACGGTAGACGCGCTGGCTTCGCGTTCGAAGAACTGCCCGGAACTGGGACAGGAATTGTCGGTGCGGATCTCGGCGCTGATCCGCCAGGGCAAGCGCCAGCCCCTCCCTTGAGCCCCCTCTGGCTGGGGCTTTGCCTATGGGGCAAGACTCCGGTCCGCTCCGAGGTGGAGCGCCGCATCCGCCCTGTGACGGTGCACTACCGGGACTTCTCGGGACACCTGCGCGAAGGAATCGTCGAAGTGGATTCGTCCCTGGTCCGCGAGGTGGGGGAGATCTTCGCCGAGATTCTCGCAAGCGGGTTTCCGGTGCGCGGCATCCGCCCCATGCGCGAGTTCGGAGGCGACGACGATTCGGCCATGCGCGCAGACAACACATCGGGTTGGAACTGGCGTGAGGCCCGAGGCACCGGTCAGTTGTCCTGGCACGCGCTGGGTCGCGCCATCGACCTCAATCCGCTGGAAAATCCGTGGGTGCGCGCCGGCACGGTGCGTCCGGCAGGAGCCGTGCGCGCCCCGTCGGTTCCGGGCACCTTGCGCCTGGACGATGCCGTGGTGAAGGCCTTTCGCAAGCGCGGCTGGAAATGGGGCGGCCGCTGGCAGCGGGTGCGCGACTGGCAGCACTTCGAGAAGCCTCTGCCGGGCGTGGACCTCACCGTTCCGGCGCGCAGGTAGCTCAGGCGCTCAGGCGGCCCAGGGCATACAGGCCTGCGGCCACGGCGCGCAGGCGGGTGTGCCCCAGCGACAGGAGCGTGGCGCCCGCATCCTTGGCCTGGCCCAACTCCGCAGCCGAGAAGCCGCCTTCGGGGCCGATGGCGATCCAGCCGTTGGTCTTGGGTTGGGGCGTGTCGCGGCCGTCGCCGTCGCACATCCAGAGCGTCTCGTCGGCCGGGAACTGCGCCACGAACTGCTTGAACTCCAGCGGTGCGAGGATCTCGCAGACCCAGGCCTGCTTGGACTGGCAGATGGCGGATGATGCCTTGCGGCGCAGGCGGTCCAGTTGCCCGGCCATGTCGCTGCCCTTGGGCAGTTGGCAGTGCTCGCTCCAGAGCGGCTGGAAGGCGCGCAGCGGCGTCTGGGCGCACAGCTCGAACACGTCCTCAATGCCGCGCACCTTGAGCAGGGCCTGGGCCATCGAAAGACGCGGCCGTTCCTGGCTTCCGACCTTGGCTCCGACTTCCAACTCGCACGCGCGCGGATCCGATAGGGCAAGCACGCCGTCGTAGATGGAGCCCTGGCCGTCGGTGACGGTGCAGAGCGTCCCGGAGCGCAGCCGCAGCACGCGGTGCAGGTGCTGCGACTCCGACGATTCCATCGTGACGCGGGCCCCTTCGCAAGCCTCAGGGTGGAAGATCCAGCCTTCCTCGTAGCGTTCGGGAGCTCGGATCACGCGCGGCTCAGTGGTTCTGGGTGCTGCCGGCGAACAGTCCGAGCACGCCGGCGAAGGGTTCGCCCACTTCCAGGCCGCCCTGCTTGATCTTGTACTCGCGGATGGACTTGTCGTGGTCGCTGCCGCGCATCTTCAGAATCGAGATGCCGCGCTTGATTTCGCTCTGCGATTCGATGTAGCGCAGCGTGACGAAGGCGTCGGCCACGAAGGCGATGCGGGTGTCGCCCTTGTCCCAACCGCCCAGTACATGGGGGTTTTCCTTGAGCAGGATGGAGGTCAGGCCCTCGCGCTTGAGGGCGTTCACGAGCTCCGTCTCGATGCGGCGCAGCAGGTTGGGGTCGTCGGTCAGGCGCTCGAAATGGCTCACCGAGTCCACTAGGATGCGCTTGGCGCCCAGCTCCTCCACGTAGCCTGCGATGCGGCCGTCGAGGTCCTCGAGATCGTCCAGGAAGGTCTGCGGATCGGAGAAGGTGATCTTGAGCAGACCTTTTTCTTCCCACTCGCGCAGGTTCCAGCCGTGTTCCAGGGCGTGCTCGTACCACTGCTCGGGGAACTCCTCGAAGGTGATGGCGATGCCGGGTTCGCCCCGCTTGCAGCCTTCGATCAGGAATTGCCAGCCCAGCGTGGTCTTGCCGGTTCCGGCCGAACCTTCCAGCACGGTGCAGTAGCCTTCCACGAGTCCGCCGTGGAGCATCTTGTCCAAGCCTTCGCAACCTGTCAGAACCTTGCTCATGGGGTCATCCTTATCGGGCGAGTTGGTAGAACTCGAGATCGAGTTGGTGTTCGAAGGGAAAGCCGCCGCGCTTTTCCGCGGCTTCGATCCTGCATAGGGCCAGCAGGTCGCGGCGCCATCGCTCGACCGAACGCCCTTTGGCGGCGGCCATCAGGCCGCGCTTCTCCATTACCCAGGCGTTGATGCCCAGGGCGGAGGCCGCTTCCTTGGCGCCCAGGCCGTCGTCCATGGCGCGGCGCAGGCGGTAGGCGGAAAGGAAATCACCGAAGCACATCTGGGCCAGCAGGAAGGCGGGAAGTCCTTCGTGGCGCAAGCGGTGCCAGGCGTCCACGGCGGCGGCAGGGCGGCGGTGGAGCAGGGCGTTTTGGAGGTCCTGCAGGCTCACGGGCCTGCGGTCGCCCACCATGTCGTCGACCATCTTGACAGAAATTGTCTGGCCGGGAGCCAGCCCGATGGCCATCTTCTCCAGTTCGCGTTCCAGGTCGCCCAGCACCTCGCCCACGGCGCGGTAGTCGGTGGTGCCGGCGCGCTCGACCAGGAGTTCGGCGGCCATCTTTTCGATGGCGCACCCGAAGCGGCTCTGGCACAGGCGGCTGACCCAGCCGGGCAGCTCGTGGATCTTGGGACTGGCGCAGGGCACGTCCTTGCCCAGCTTCTTAGCTAGTTGTGCAAAGGCCTTGCCGGCCTTGGTGGTGGCGTTGGGGCCCTTCTCGCCCACCACCAGCACGGCGATGTCGCTTTCCAGCGCACCGGGGATGTTAGTCACCAGGGTCTCGACGACCGCTGCGGGGCACTCCTCGGCGCCGCGGATCACCACAGCGCTCTTGGAGGCGAAGAGCGAAGGGGAAAGAGCCATCAGCAGGGTGTCGCTGTCGGTCTCGTTCCCCTGGAAGATGTGGCGCCCCAAGTGGTCGGGATCGTCTCCCAGCCATGCCTTCAGAGCCTTGGCTTCTTGAGCCTGGCGTTCGGGCGGGTTATCCCCCGTGATGAGGAGGAATGGGGCCGCCATGGGGGTTTAGCAGAACGCCTTGATCACGAGTTGCTTGACGCCGCGCGGAGTCTGGACCTCCACGACATCGCCCTTGCGCTTGCCGATCAGGGCCTTGCCGATGGGGGATTGGATGGAAATGCGGTTCTGGATCAGATCCACGTCTTCCGGTCCGACCAACGTATAGATCAGCTCCTTCTTCAGGGCCTGGTCCTCCACGGTCACCTTGGCCCCGAAAATCACGGTCTCGGAACCGGCCGTGTTGGCGGTGATGATGACTGCCCGAGCGATCTTGTCTTCATAGTCGTTGATGCGGGCCTCGATCTGGCCCTGACGTTCCTTGGCAGCATCGTATTCGGCATTTTCGGAAAGGTCGCCTTGGGCGCGCGCTTCCTGAATGGCCACGATGATGTTGGGACGCTCGACGCGTTTGTAGCGATCCAACTCGGCAACGATGCGATCATACCCCTCCTGTGTGAAGGGGATCTTGTCCTGACTCATGCAAACGAATGTAGCACACATGATTGGGCTGCGAGGCGAGCATTTTGAAATGAACCGTGAACCTTTCGGCCAAAGTTTGCGACATTTGTTCCATGAAGATTTCTTGCTTCGTCGGGTTCGTGCTCGCATGTGCTGTCGTCGCCTTGGCGCAGGATGGAAATGATGCCGATCCAGAGACTCTCGCTGGCACGGGTCCGGTCCTGGATTCGCTCTCCCTGCGGCAAAAACAAGCAGCCTTCGATGCCGAGAACGAACCGCACTACCGCAGCCGAGAACCGGCCCGCACGCACGGGACGCCGCTGGAACGCACACAAGGCGGTGTGATGATCTCGCCTGACAAGACCACGCGCGGAGCCGCCGGGGACTGGTAGACGGAGGGAGGCGCGAGCGGCCGCGCGAAGCCGTGGACGTGAGCTACCTTTCGACGCCTAGGGACCGACATCCAGCCGGAAACCCGCATGCAAAGGCTAGTACCACCTATGGGCAAGAAACTCGACAATCTCAAGGACCTCGTCTCTCTCTGCAAGCGCAGGGGATTCATCTTTCCGGGCTCCGAAATCTACGGCGGCCTGGCCAACACCTGGGACTACGGTCCTTACGGCGTCGAGCTGAAGAAGAACCTCAAGGACCTGTGGTGGAAGAACTTCGTCCAGAAGCGCGACGACGTCGTGGGTCTGGACTCGGGCATCCTCCTGAACACCCGCGTGTGGGAGGCTTCGGGCCACCTCAAGAGCTTCTCCGATCCGCTCATGGACTGCAAGAAGTGCCACGCCCGCGAGCGCGCCGACCACCTGGTGGAAAGCCTCCTGGGCGTTGATGCGATCGCCGGCAAGGACAACAAGCAGCTGTTCGCCTTGATCAACGAGCACAAGGTCAAGTGCCCCACCTGCGGCGCCATCGACTGGACCGAGCCGCGCGCCTTCAACCTCATGTTCAAGACCGAGCAGGGCGTGGTGGAAGGAGCCGGTGCCGAGGTGTACCTGCGCCCCGAGACAGCCCAGGGCATCTTCGTGGACTTCAAGTCCATCGTCGAGGGCGCCCGCGTGAAGGTCCCGTTCGGCGTCGGGCAGGTCGGCAAGTCCTTCCGCAACGAGATCACCCCGGGCAACTTCACCTTCCGCACCCGCGAGTTCGAGCAGATGGAACTGGAGTTCTTCTGCAAGCCCGGCGAGGACCAGGACTGGTACACCCACTGGAAGCAGACCTGCATGGGCTTTTTGACAAAAACTGTCGGAATCTCGGAAGAGAACCTGCGCCTGCGCGACCACGCCAAGGAGGAGCTCTCGTTCTACTCCTCGGGTACCTGCGACATCGAGTACCTGTTCCCGTTCGGCTGGGGCGAGCTGTGGGGCATCGCCTGCCGCACCGACTACGACCTCAAGCAGCACATGGAGCACTCCGGCCAGGACATGCGCTACCACGACAAGGTCACCAACGAGCGCTACATCCCCTGGGTGGTCGAGCCCGCCCTGGGTGCCGACCGTCTGGCCCTCACCGCCCTGTGCGATGCGTATGATGTCGAGACCCTCGAGAACGGCGAGGAGCGCACCGTGCTGCGCTTCGCGCCGCGCATCGCTCCGGTCAAGGCCGCGGTGCTGCCGCTCTACAAGAAGCCCGAGCAGGTCGAAGTGGCGCAGCGTCTTTACAAGGATCTCCTGGAGCACTTCCCGGTCGAGTACGACGAGACCCAGGCCGTGGGCAAGCGCTACCGCCGCCAGGACGAGATCGGCACCCCCTTCTGCATCACGGTCGACTTCGACACCGTGGGCCAGGGCGAGGCCGAGAAGCTCAACACCGTGACCATCCGCGAGCGCGATGCGATGACCCAGGACCGCATCCCCTTGGATCAGGTCGAGGCGTACATCCGGGCGCGGATCAAGTAAGAAGGTATGATTAGACAGATTCTGTCATCAGACAGAATCTGTCTTGTTCGAAAAGCGGGGGAGAGGTCGCAGGATCTCTCCCTTTTTCGTTGGGCGCCCCAGCCAGCTCCCTGAACCGAGCCGATGGGCTGGCTGGCCGGGCTGCCTGCCAAGCCTCGGCTATGCCGGGGTCTTGGCCCTGCGGGCGGCATCCCTGGCGCGGCGTTGTTTCCTCGTTGGTTTCCCGCGCGGCGTTTTCGGACGGAGCGAGGCCTGCCGGTGTGTCTACCTTTCCCTTTGTCGCGAGATCGAGCGACACCTGAGGAGGGGGGACAAGGGGATGGACTGGAAGATCTGCCTGGTGGGGCTGGGGTGCTTCTTGCTTGCGTCGTGCGGCGGAGGCATGAGCGCTGGAGGAAACAAGATGGACACCAAGTCGCAAGCCAGGACGGAGCGCACCCCGATGGGATGGCGGCAGGTGAATCTCACCGATCCCCGCTTGGCGTGGGAGGGGCGCATCAGCGGGACGCTTCCGATGTTTTCCTGGACCGGCACCCAGCTTCGGTTGCGGTTTCGGGGGCACGGCGTGCGCTTCGTGCTAGAGTCGCAGGGCGATTCGCGCATGCAGGAGGCCGATCGCAACTACTACGAACTGAACATCGACCACCGCGATTCCAGCTCCCACGCCGTCTCCAAGACCGAACGCGAGATCGAGGTGGATTCCCTGCCCACCGGGGAGCATGAGGTGGTGCTGGAAAAGGTCACCGAGGCGCTGTGCGGGCGCGACCGCCTGGTGCGCGTCGAGCTTCTGGATGGTGAGCTCCTGCAGGCGGCTCCGGCAACCAAGCGCATCCTGTTCCTGGGCAACTCCATCACGGCCGGCTACGGCATCGAGGACCGCGATCCGCTGGCCCATTTCCGGCCCGAGACCCAGAACGGCTCGGTCAGCTACGCCGGCGTGGCCGCAGGGCTCCTGCAGGCCGCTCGCGTGCAGGTGTGCATCTCGGGACGCGGCCTGGTGCGCAACTACGACGGCGCCAAGGACGACATCCTCCCCAAGTTCTTCGAGTGGAGCTCTCCGCAGGACCCCAAGCCTTGGACGGGCGAGGAAACGCCCGACGTGGTGGTGGTCGAGATCGGGACCAACGACTTCTACCAGGGCGACCCGGGGGAGCTGACCTTCGTGCTGGCCTGCCAGCAGCTGGTGCGCACCCTCATGGCCCGCTACCCGAAGGCCCATCTGGTGCTCGTGGACAGTCCCATGCTCACCGACGAGTTTCCGATCAATCCGCGCACCCGCAAGCCGGTGCCGTCGCACTCCCTGCTGCGCGCCTACCTGGCGCAGGTGCGCAGGGGGCTGGCCGCCTCGGAGCGGCCCCGCCTGAGCGTGTGCCAGCTGACCCCGCAGGGCGAGGACATCTACGGTTTCGGGGCCGACTACCACCCCAACCGGGAACAGGCCGGCCTCAACGGCAAGGAGCTGGAGGAGCACATCCGGGCCGTCATGAAGTGGTGATCCGTCTTGGCCGCTTTTCTACCATTGAGGCTCGAGAACCCATCCGGAGAACCGTCATGATGCTGGTGCGAACGCGAGGACAGGCATGATTCCCACGCCCGAACTGCTCAGGGCCCTGAAGGCCAAGGGCCACAACCTGGTCCCGGTCTGGAAGGAACGCCTGGCCGACACCGAGACCCCCGTCTCCGCCTACCTCAAGCTGGTGGCCGACGACGAGCCCGACCACTCGTTCCTGCTGGAGTCGGTGGCCGGCGGCGAGCACGTGGCCCGCTGGTCCTTCCTGGGGCGCGACCCGTGGCTGGTGTTCCGTTCCCGGGGCAAGGCCTGGACGGTCGCGGGGGAGCGCGAGGAGTCGGGGGCCGGCGATCCGCTGGCGGCGCTGCGACAGATCCTGTCAAAATTGTCGCCGGCCGAGCTGGACGGCATCCCGGCCCTGGCCGGGGCGGTGGGCTTCAACAGCTACGACTCGGTGCGGCTGGTGGAGAACATCCCCGACACGGGCACGTGCGACGTGGACCTGGACGACCTGCACTACGGCTTCTACCGCGACGGCGTGATCTTCGACAACCGCCGCCACCGCATCCTGGTGTGGTCGTTCGCCATGCTCGATGGCGTCTCGGAGGAGACTGCCCTGGAAGCCGCCATGGCCCGCATCACGCGCCTGGAAGAACGGCTGGACCTGCCTCTGCGCAAGAGCGGCCTGGACGTGGCGCGCGAGCCCGGGGAGGTCACCTCGAACTTCACGAAGGAGAACTACCTGGCGGCGGTGGAGAGCTGCAAGGAGTACATCCGCGCGGGCGACGCCTTCCAGATCGTGCTCTCGCAGCGCCTCACGGTGGATCCGGGCTGCACGGGCCTGGACATCTACCGCATGCTGCGCGGCATCAACCCCTCGCCCTGGATGTTCTACCTGCGCTTCGGCGGCACCGAGGTGGCGGGGGCATCCCCGGAGATGCTGGTGCAGGTGCAGTGCGGCAAGGCCACCACGCGCCCCATCGCCGGCACCCGTCCGCGCGGCAAGACGGTGGAGCAGGACCTGGCCCTGGAGAAGGAGCTCCTGGCCGACCCGAAGGAGCTGGCCGAGCACCTGATGCTCATCGACCTGGGCCGCAACGACATCGGCCGGGTGGCCAAGTACGGCACGGTGGCTCCCGAGGACCTGTTCGTGATCGAGCGCTACAGCCACGTCATGCACATCGTGAGCTCGGTCAACGGGCAGCTGGCCGAGGGCAAGGACGCCCTGGATGCGCTCCTTTCCTGCTTTCCCGCCGGCACGCTTTCGGGATCTCCCAAGATCCGCGCCATGGAGATCATCGACGAGCTGGAGCCCACCCGACGCGGCCTGTACGGCGGTGCGGTGTGCTACCTGGACCTGCGCGGCAACCTCGAGAGCTGCATCGTGATCCGCACCGTGGTGCTGCAGAACGGCCTCGCGCACGTGCAGGCCGGTGCCGGCATCGTCTACGACTCCGTTCCCGAGATGGAGTACCGCGAGACACTCCACAAGGCCTCGGCCGTGATCCAGGCCATCCGCGCCGCCCACCGCGCCCAGGGCGACCTGGGAGCCATCGACGCATCCATCGCAGAGGACCGCCCATGATCGTCCTGATCGACAACTACGACAGCTTCACCTACAATCTGGTGCAGTACTTCGGGGAGTTGCTGCAGGGGCGCGACGAGATCCGCGTGGTGCGCAACGACGCCCACACCGTGGACGAGGTGCTTTCGTGGAAGCCGTCCCATCTGGTGGTGAGCCCCGGCCCTTGCACGCCCTCCGAGGCGGGCATCTCCATCGAGCTCATCGAGCGGTGCCCGGCCGCCGTGCCGCTCCTGGGCGTGTGCCTGGGGCACCAGTCCATCGGACAGGCTAGCGGCGGCATCGTGGAACGCGCTCCGGTCCCCATGCACGGCAAGGTCTCGGAGATCCGCCACGACGGCTCGCGCCTGTTCGCGGGCCTTCCCGATCCCTTCGAGGCCACCCGCTACCATTCCCTGATCGTGCGCCGCGATTCGTTCCCGGCAAGCCTCAAGATCACGGCCTGGACCGAGGACGGCCTGGTGATGGGTTTGGAGCACAAGGAGCGCCCGGTCTTCGGCGTGCAGTTCCACCCCGAGTCGATCCGCACCACCCACGGCAAGAAGATCCTGGCCAACTTCCTGGCCGTCTGATCCTTGGGCCCTTGCAGGGCCTTCCTCAGGCGGGCGGCTGCCAGCTGCCGGTCAGGCTGATCTGCTCCTCCACCACCGGCAGGCTCGAGGGCGAGGCCAGGGCGGAGATGCGCGATCCGCAGCCGCCGCAGAAGTTGAAGGTGGGCGGATTGGCGCGTCCGCACTGGGGGCAGATGGTCTGTCCCTGCGCGGCTTCCTGCCCGAGGTCGGAAAGCTGCAGCCGCCGCTTGAACTCGGCCATCGAGGCCAGGCGCTTGTCGGGGTGCTCTTCCAGGGCCGACAGCAGAAGTGCGCGCAGTTCCATCGGGATCTTGTCGGGGTAGATGTGGCGTGGGCGCTCGCCGGTGAGCATCTGGTAGGCGGTGGCGGCCAGTCCGAACACGTCGGCGCGGCCGTCCACGTGGGTGGCCGACACGCGCTGCTCGGGTGCCATGAAATCTACGGTTCCCAGCACCGATCCCACTGCCGTGCTGTCGCTCTCGGGCTCGTGGGCCAGTCCGAAGTCCACCAGCTTGGGCACCCCACCCGAAGTGAGCAGGATGTTGGCCGGCTTGATGTCGCGGTGGATGATGCCTCGACTGTGGGCCAGGTCCAGCGCTTCGCACATCTGCGAGAGGATGGGGATGGTCTCGGCGGCGGTCCAGGCGCCTCGGCTGCGCAGGCGCTCCAGCACCGAGGTGCCCTCCACGTACTCCATCACGATGTAGAGTCCGTTGTCGTCCTGTTCCAGCTCGTAGAGCTGCACGATGTTGTAGTGGGAAAGCTGGGCGATGGAGCGCGCCTCGCGCAGGAAGCGGTGGAACACCGTGGTGCTGCGCATGTACTTGGGCAGGATGCGCTTGATGGCCACCTTGCGGTTCAGGCGGGTGTCGCGAGCGGAATAGACCTCGCCCATGCCGCCCTTGCCGATCACCAGCATGTCCTTGTAGCGGTCGGCGTTGCGGGGGCGCGGCGGCACCGGAGGCAGCTCCGAGGCCTGGGGCTTGGCTCCTGCCAGCACCTGCAGGCTCCCGGCGACCTTTTCGCCGCAGAACATGCAGAAGGTGGAGTCGCCGTCGATGCGGCGTTGGCAGAAGGGGCAGACAATCTTCATCGGGCGACCCCGTGGGATGGTGAGGCGAGGACCCGCAGCGCCCGCAGCGCCAGCGGATCTTCCTTGTTCAGGTTTTCCATGGCGGCGTCCAGTTGCAGTTGGGCATCGGCAAAGCGGCCTTCCTCCACCGATCTCTGGGCGTCTTCCAGGCGCTCTGAGACCCACTGGATCATGGCGTCGTTCCATTCGTTGAGCTGGGCCACCCGTTCGGGCAGCTTGGGTGCTCTGCGGGCGCAGTCGCGCAGGGCCTTCCAGGCTTCCGAGAGCCGCTTCTCGCGCAGGAAGTCCTCGGCGTCCGACACGCGGCGGGTGCAGATGCTGAGGTTCTCGATGATCCCCTTGAGATTGTGCGGCAGCGGCACTCCCAGGGTGCGCGAGGCCTCGGCCACTAGCGGCAAGGCCACCTGCAGCGGCTCCCAACGGGCTTCCACCCAGCTTTGCTCCAGCGATAGCGACACGTGGGCCAACACTCCGGCTCCGTGCTCGGCATCCATCGGCTCGAATTCGGCGCTCAGGCGGCGCATGCGCTCCAACTCTCGGGCCACCGCGTCCCAGGCCCCGGCCATCAGGGCCAGGAAGCACTGTTCCAGGGAAAGCTTCCCCTGCTGGTCGAGGTTGGCGCCGCAGCCGCCGCACACGGGGTGGCGCTGGTGCTGGCGATTGCCGCAGATGTCGCAGGTGCGGAACATGTCGCGCAGGTCGGAACCGCACTGTCCGCAGAAGGTGTGGTCGGAAAGGTCCAAGGCCCCGCACTCGGGGCAACGTCCGTCGCGCGCCTTCAAGCGGCGACCGCCCACGGCGGCCAGGGCGTCGCGGACCTCGCCCATGGCACCCCAGCGGTTCTTCGCCTCGGGATCCAGACAGCGCATCATGAGCTCGCGCAGCGAGTGGGGGATGGCGGCGTTGTTCAAGCCGCCGGGTTCTCCCAGCAATCCGGCCCGCAGCACCATGCCCAGGGAATAGACGTCGTCCTCGATCCGGGGGTTCAGGACCGACAGGTCGGGGGCGTCGAAGTTGGTGCGGGCACTGGGAAGCTCGGGGAGCTCCACGCGACCAAACGACAGGATGCGGGCGCGACCACCGCCCTTTTCCAGGAGGATACGGCGGGGTGTTAGGCTGCCGTGCACCACGCCCTGCTCGTGGGCGTACTGCAGGGCATCGGCCAGGTCCACGCCGATGCGCAGGGCGTCGCGCAGGCTCAGGCGGCGTCCGGCCTGGAGCCGTTCTTCTAGGGTCTCGCCTTCGATGTACTCGCCGATGGAGAACGGTCCGTCGCGATCGGCGCCTTCCTCGAACAGGGCGGCGATGCCGGGATGGCGCAGGCGGGCCCCCAGGCGCACATTGCGCAGGAACAGCGACAGGCCGTCGGGACTGGCGATCAGTTCCTGACCGCCTCGACGGATCAGGACTTGGCGTCCCAAACGCAGGTCGCGGGCCTTCTGGACGATCATGCGTCCGGTGCGGCTGATCTCGGCCTCCACTTGGTAGCGGCCGGGGCCCGAGAGCAGGCGCGCGTCGCGACCGCGACGGCGTTCGCCTGTCTCTTCACGGAAAGAGGACCCCAAAGGCAGCCCGCAGTTCTTGCAGTAGACACCTTCAGGGGGGATCGGTTTCCCGCAATGTTTGCAGTAGTAGGCTTCCTGACGCACGTATTCCAATCATGGCACTTTGTGGCAGGAAATGCGAGTCTCATTTTGAGATACCACAAAAAAAGGGCCGGAAATTCCGGCCCTCGAGTCCAATTGGTGGCGGTCGCCTCAGGCGGCTGGCTGCGGCACCACGTTGCGGATGAAGAGTTCCTGCAGCTGCTCCGGCGCCACCGGCGAAGGAGCCTCGCTCATGAGGTCGGAGGCCGAGGCGGTCTTGGGGAAGGCGATGATGTCGCGGATGGTGTCGATCTCCAAGAGGAGCATCACCATGCGGTCCAGCCCAAAAGCCAGGCCGCCGTGCGGAGGCGCACCGTACTTGAGGCCGTCGAGCAGGAACCCGAACTTGGCGCGGGCATCTTCATCGGTCATGTTCAGGGCCTTGAAGACGCGTGCCTGCACCTCGGGGGAATGGATGCGGATGCTGCCGCCGCCCATCTCCACACCGTTGAGCACGAAGTCGTAGCTCTGGGTGCGCACGTTGCCCGGATCGGACTCGATCTTGTCCAGTTCCTCGGCATAGGGGGCCGTGAAGGGATGGTGCACCGAGTAGTAGCGGCCGGTCTCCTCGTCCCACTCGAACATGGGAGCGGAGTGGACCCACAGGAATTCCCACTGTCCCTTGCTCACGAGCTTGAGCGTCTCGGTCCCGAGCTTCACGCGCAGCGCGCCCAAGACATTCTCGACGTTCTTCTTCTTGTCGGCACCGAAGAACAGGACGTCTCCGTCCTCCACGTCCATCTGCTTGGCAAGCTCGGCACGGATCTCGGCCGTGATGTTCTTGGCGGCAGGCCCGTTCCACTCGCCCTTCTGGACCTTGATCCAGGCCAGGCCCTTGGCGCCCATCTTGCGCACGTAGTCGGTGAGCTTGTCGAGGTCGTTGCGGGTGATCTTCTCGGCCGAGCCCTTGGCATTGATGCAGCGCACCACGCCGCCTTCGTTGGCCGGATTCTGGAACACCACGAAACCGCAGGTCTTGGCCCATTCGGTGACGTCCACGATCTCAAGGCCAAAGCGCAGGTCGGGCTTGTCAGAGCCGTAGCGGGCCATCGCCTCGGAGAATTCCATGCGACGGATGGTGGCGGGCATCTCGATTCCCGCGACATCCTTCCAGACGCGGCGCACGCAGTTTTCCGCGATGTCCATGATGTCGTCCATCTCGATGAAGGACATCTCGACGTCGATCTGGGTGAACTCGGGCTGGCGGTCGGCGCGCAGGTCCTCGTCGCGGAAGCACTTGGCGATCTGCATGTAGCGGTCGTAACCGGCCACCATCAAGAGCTGCTTGAAGATCTGCGGGGACTGCGGCAGGGCGTAGTAGGTGCCCGGGTGCACGCGGCTGGGCACCAGGTAGTCGCGGGCGCCTTCCGGGGTGGACTTCCCGAGGATCGGGGTCTCGATGTCGAGGAACCCGTGCTCGTCGAAGTAGTCGCGCACCACCTTGGTCACCTTGTGGCGGGTGATGATCTGCTTCTGGACCGGGGTACGGCGCAGGTCGAGGTAACGGTACTGCAGGCGCAGCTCCTCGTTGACCTTGACGTGCTCGGAAATCTCGAACGGAGTCGTTTCGGCCTTGTTCAGCACCGTGGCGGACTTCACGAAGATCTCCACTTCGCCGGTGGGGAGCTTGGGGTTGGCGCCGCCGCCGCGCACGCGCACTTCGCCCGAGGCCTCGACGACCCATTCGGTGCGGAAGCGGTCGGCCATGGCCGCGCACTCCTTGCCGCAGATGTCCGGATCGAACACCAGCTGGGTGAGGCCTTCGCGGTCGCGCAGGTCGATGAAGAGGACGCCACCGTGGTCACGGTAGTTCTGGACCCAGCCAGAGAGGGTTACGGACTGACCGACATGGGAAGCGCGCAGCTCCCCGCAATTGTGTGTGCGACGCATAGTGGAGCCAAATCTAGCAACGCCCCGGGATCCTGGCGCCCCCTGGCACGCACGCCGCGTCGCCATTGCCCCCGACCGTGACCCGACAGGGCCAAGACCCCGCAGCCAGGCTGGATGCAGCGGCAAGGCCGCCCCGCGTGGATCGGGGCGAGGAGGCTTGGTGAGGCCGCTCTTCGTGGCATGGCACGTGCACACTACGAAGAACGCTTGGAGCGGCCGAATAGGGCGGGACCAGGCCCGCCTCCGGACTTCGGCTCAGAGCATCTTGTCGGGGTGCTGCAGGTCGCGGATCAGGTTCCAGGTGGTCTGGCGCTTTTCGGCCCACAGGAGCCAAAGGCTCATGGCCAGGAACCACAGGTCGCGCAGGATGGTGTTCACCGAGGCCGCCGTCCCGTGGCCACCTTGGGTGAAGCAGCCGCACTCGAAGTTGATGCCGCGCGCGACGCCTTGGCCGATGGCGATCAGGAACAATACGTAGAGCACGTTCAGGATGGTGGCGGCCTCGAGGCTCCAGATGCCCAGGAGCACCAAGGCGCCGGCGAAGAGCTCGACCCAGGGAAGCCACAGGGCCCACAGGTTCACCAGCACCTGCGGCAGCAGGTGGTAGTTCCAGACCGAGTCGGCAAAGCCTCCCGAATGCAGGATCTTGTCGATGGGCGCGTAGACGAAGATGCCGCCGGTGAAGACGCGCAGCAGCAAGAGGACGACGGGGTGGCGAAGCAAGGGAATCACTTTTCGATCTCCAGTTTGGCGTCACGCCACTCGACCCATCCACCGAAGAAGCAGTGGATGTACTTGTAGCCTTTTTCCTTGAACTTGCGGGAAAGCACTTCGCTGGCACGGCACTCGATGCCGTCGCAATAGACCACCAGCGGCCGGTCCTTGGGCACCTTGGTCTCGAAGGCGGCGATGAGCGAGTCGAAGTCCTCTTCGGCAAAGCTCACGGCGCGGGGGATGTGCCCGCGCTTGTACACAGAGGCGGGGCGGGCATCCACGAACAGGATGGCCGAGTCCTTGTGCATCAGCTGGGCGGTGTCCAGGTGCAGGGGCGTGATGCCTTCCTTGCGGGCCAGATCGGCCTGCGAAGGGCGCAAGAGCGGGATGGAATCGGGGCGCACGGCATTGACGGCCAAGGCCGTTCCGAAAGCCGCCAAGCCGATGATCAGAAATCGGGTGGGGTGCATGGTCATGGGTTGAATCCTGTCACTCGGAGGCGTAGAGATCTTTGGGAAGAGTTTTCGAATTCGAGCTCGACTTCATCGGAGATGCCGCGCTCGGAGAGGCCGGGGCGGGTCTGGATCTCCAGAAGATAGCCACGCACAGCCCCTTTGTTGGGGGTGACTAGCCAGCGTCCGTCGCGCTGCAGGAACTGGGCGCTGGTGGTGCGCACCACCACCAATCCCCGGTGCACACGGCTCTGGCGCAGCTCCAGCGGGGACCCGGAGGTGTCCAGCACCAGCACCTGGCGCACGCTGGCGTGCTGGAGGTTTCCCATGTCCACGAACTCGGGGATGGCGATCACGCGCGAACGAACCTGGGCGGTCGCGACCAGGATCTTGGCACCTTCCATGGCCCCGTGCAGGGGCACGGCCACGTAGAACTGGGACCTGCCCGACAGCTCGCCGGTGGCAAGGGTCAGGTTGAGCTCCAGGGATTCTCCCGGCGCCAGGCGCTCGCGGGAGATGGTTCCCTGTAGGCAGGGACAGCTGCTGCCGGGATTTTCCAGGACCAGCGGCGTCCTTGCCGTGTTGCGGCAGGTCAGCTTGAGCTGGGCCGTCGCGCCGCGCGCCACGGTTCCGAAGTTGGGCGCTTCCTGCGAGCACTCCAAGGGAGAGGCCCCGCCCAGAGCAGGCAGGAGCAGCATTCCCAGGGCTGTCCGCAGGCAGGGGCACATCTCAGCGTTTCCGGAATTCCTCGATGGTGACGTACTGGATCAGGTCGTTCTGCTCGATCAGGCAGGAAATGTCCCACCCCGACAATAAGGTGCCGAACACGCTGTGGCGACCGTCTAGGTGGTTCTGGGCGGTCTGGCAGATGAAGAATTGCGAGCCTCCGGTGCCGGGGCCTGCGTTGGCCATGGAAAGCGCTCCTGGCACGTGTTTGAGGTCGGAGAATTCGTCGGGGATGGTGTAGCCGGGGCCACCGGTGCCGTTGCCGGCCGGGTCGCCGCCCTGGACCATGAAGCCGGGGATCACGCGATGGAACTTGAGTCCATTGTAGTAGCCCTTCTTGGCCAACTCCATGAAGTTGCTCACGGTGATGGGGGCCTTTTTGTGCTCCAGGCGGAACACCATGTTGCCGTACTGGGTCTTGATGGTGGCGTGCACAGAGTCGAGGGCCGTGAAATCCGGCTTGATTTCCTTGGCCTTCTGGGCCGATGCCCCGACGGCCAAGGCCATGACGATTCCCAAACAATAGCGGATCATCTGTATCTCTCCTGGTGTAGATGTAAAAGGTTACAAAATGGTGGATCTGTCGGCTTCAAGGACGGCGCAGCGCCATCGTCACCAAGGTTGCGGTCGGAGCATCCTCGCCGACGGTCGCGACGGCCTGGACCAGTCCTTGGCGGGCGCGGGCCTCGTCCATGCCCAAGGCCAGCAGGGCAAGCAAGGCGTCGTGGCTCGGGGAGGCCAAGGCGAGGCTTCCGGGAAGGCCTGGCTTGGGAGCAGGCAGACTGATCTGGAGCTTGCCCATGGCATCGGTCAGGGAGGCCACCAGCACCTGGGCGGTCTTCTTCCCGATGCCCGGCAGACGGGTGAGCCGGGCGACATCGCCCTGCACGATGGCGCCTGCCAGCTCCTCGGGGGCGATGCTGCCCAGCACCTTGATCGCCACCTTGGGCCCGATCCCGGGGACGCTGGTGAGGCTGCGGTAAAGCTGGCGCTGCTCGTGGCTGGCAAAGCCCACCAGCTGCAGCGCGTCTTCCCGCACTACAAGCTCCGTCTGCAGCGTCATTTCCTGGCCCAGGGCGGGGGATTCCTGCACCACGCTCTGGGGGACATCGATGCCGAAGCCGATGCCTCCCACATCCAGGACCAGACGGGTTTCGTGCTTCTGGGACACGCGGCCCCGGATAAAATCGATCACGTGAGTCCGTTCCTTGTTGGGTTCACTCGCCCAGCCGCAGGCCGGGCGACATCTCCAGTTGCAGCGCGTCGGCCGTGCCGCGTTCGATGCGCCAGAGGGCGGCGGCGGCGATCATGGCGGCGTTGTCGGTGGACAGGGCAGGCGAGGGGAAACGGCTCCAGAAGCCCTTCTTGCGTCCCAGCTCCTCCAGCCGCTCGCGCAGGCGGGGGTTGGCGCTCACGCCTCCGCACACCGCCACGCCTGGCAGGCCGGTCTTCTCCAGCGCCAGCACCACTTTCTTGCACAGCGCGTCCACGATGGATTCTTCCAGCGAGGCGCACAGGTCGTTGCGGCGGGCCAGCACCGCTTCGGGGCCCAGTTCGCGCGACAGCCGCAGCACGGCGCTCTTGAGGCCCGAGAAGCTGAAGTCGAGGTTGTCCCCGGGCATGGCGCGGGGCAGGGCAAAGGCCTTGCGGTCGCCATCGCGGGCCAGGCGCGACACGAGAGGGCCGGCTGGGTAGCCCAGGCCCAGGAGCTTGCCGCACTTGTCGAAGGCTTCGCCGGCGGCATCGTCGCGGGTCTCGCCCAGCATCTCGAAGCGGCAGTCGGTATCGACGCGGCTGAGCTCGGTGTGGCCGCCCGAGACGGTCAGGCAAAGGAATGGCGGCTCCAGCGGGACGGAAAGTCGCACGGCGGCCAGGTGGCCTTCCAGGTGGTTCACACCGTACAGAGGCTTTCCGGCTTCCAGTGCCAAGGTGCGCGCGAAGGCCGAGCCGACCAGGAGCGGTCCAGCCAGGCCCGGTCCGCGCGTGAAGGCGATGGCGTCAAGCTGGTCGACGGTCAGGCCTGCCTCGGAGAGTGCCGTGCGGACGATGCCCGGCAGCAGGCGCAGGTGCTCGCGCGAGGCGATCTCGGGCACCACGCCGCCGAAGGTTTCGTGCACTTCCTGGGTCCGCAGCACGTTGGCGCGGACGTTCCAATCCTCGACGATGCCGCAGGCGGTCTCGTCGCAGGACGTTTCGATCCCGAGAATGATCAAGTCAGAAGTCTCCTGGAGGCTGGCGCCAGGGGTGGGCCAGGTCGTAGATGGTCTTGGCGGGCAGGAAGGTTTCGGGGGGGATTTCCACGAAGAGCGTCAGCCAGTCTCCCATGGAGCCGTTCCAGAGGCCGGGATGCTCTAGCACCCGGATGGGGCCGTTGAGGGCATCGGGCTTGTGGGAGACGAAGGCACGGCTGGCGTCGCGGAAGCGTTCCAGGTCGTGGAGCGTCCCGTCCGGCTGCCGCAGGCAGCAGGCCATCTCCACCGGATTGAAGTGGGTGGAGCCGTGCAGCAGCTCGCGCTGGGACGCTTCCTTCGAGACCTCGCTTTGCTCCACGATCTGCAGGCCTTTGCCCTCCACCCAGAACGGCCCCCCGCCAGGGGCGCCGTCGTTGCGCACCATGCCCGCCACCCGCACGGGGCGGTCGGCCGCCAAGCGCAGGGCCGGGATGTCCAGTTCCTCGTTGCGCCCGAATTCGTGCAGGAGATCCCTCAGATCCTTCGCGGCTGAGGCTTCCTTCTGGCTGCCGATCGCACTTTGCAGCAGACGGTCGCTGCGCAGGCGCAGCTCCAGGGCGATTCCAGCCAGAGCCAGACGCCATGGCACGATCAGTCCCTGCCGCCAACGGGGCTGGATGTTGTCGATGTTCTTGATCAGGATCACCTCGCCCGGGGTCTGGGAAAGGTTGCAGAGCAGGCTGCCGTGGCCGCCGGCGCGAAGGAGAGGGTGTCCTTGGGCGTCGCGGGCGATTTGGCTGTCCTCGCGCATGGCCAAGGTGTCTGTGGAGGGTTCCTGGGCGGTGATCAGGAGATCCAGGCGGCACTCGCGATCCGTGGCGATCCTGCCTGCCTGCTCCTGGAGCTCCAGCACCATGCCGACCAGCTCCGAACCCAGGGTCAGATGCAATGTGCCGAAGTTCCCTGGCCCCAGGATGTCGCAGGTCTCGTGGATTTGCTCCTCGAAGGCGGTCCGGATCCCCTCTTTGCCCGGGGCATGGAAAGGAAGGAAGGCCTTGGGCAGGTCGGGCCATCCCAGTCCGCCTTCGGATTGCGGGCTCAGCATCTTCAGGGTGTTGCCTGCCGTGTCGGATGGGTCGAGGCCGGCGGCCTTCAGAGCGCGTTCCACCACCGGGATGCTCATCAGATAACGAGTGGGCAAGTGGGCGGACAGGTGCTCCAGGTTCTTGGCCAGCTCGCGCAGCGAGGCGAACATGCGGGAAGCCGCTCCGGAAGCGGGAACGAAGAATCCCAGACGGCTGGGCGTCTCGTGGGTGCGCCGCGTCCAGCGGTCGCGCTGCAGCAGGGTGAGGCGGGCGATGCCGTCGCCAATGCGGGCGGCACGCAGGAGCCTAGGGGCCGTGGTTCCTTCGGAGAGGAGCCGGATTTGTCGTCGGGCTTCCTCCGGATGAATGCCGTGGATGGAAAGCCATGTCTCGTCTGCGGGGGAGAGAGGCATTGGATCCTTATCGAGGGATGGGGTGGGTTGCGCTAGAAAGGACGGTGATGTCTGTACGGATCCGCAGGAGCCAAGTGTCTTGGGGATCGTGATTCAAGGGACTTAGGTCGTGCTGCAAGGCTGTGTGGACGGCTGTGACGGTTCCAGAAACGGGGGAGTACAGGTCGCAGCTGGTCTTGGAGGACTCAAGCACGGCGGCACTCTGGCCGGTAACGAGGATTTTTCCGATTTCTGGGAGTTCCAGGGCGACGATTTCGCCGAGATCGGAAAGGATCGAGGCCGAGATGCCCAAGGTCGCGATCCCGTCTTCGAGTCGGACCCACTCGCGGGTCGGGGCGATGAAGGGCTGGACTGGAATCACGCAGGCGGCCATGCTCTCCCTTGAGTTGAAATCCTGGCAAATGTGGACTTCGAAAGATAGGTACTAACTTCGAGCGGGTGCGGAGGGGTTGGCACGTCCATGTGTTTGCTGGTGCCTGCTGAAAAGTACCCACCAGCATTTGTTGATGGATGTTATGCAAACGAAGAAGGCTCCCATTGCCGGGAGCCTTCTTGAGTTGGGGTACAAGGATTCGAACCTCGATAGTCGGAACCAGAAACCGAAGTCCTGCCATTGGACGATACCCCAGGCGACTTTTCAAAGTATGCGCAGGAACGATTCGGATGTCAAGGGAGGTGCCCGCAAAAAAATGCGCAGGTGGTGCTGTGGGCCTGTGGCAATTATCTTTGCGATATGGTTGCAAAGTTCCTGGCACTCTGGCGTACCCTCAGTCTGTTTCTACTGATCCTTTCGGCGTGGCTGGTCTGGAAGGGTTATGGCGCTTGGCAGATGGCGGCAAGCCTTTCGACTCCGGTGCCTTATTCCCAGGCACTGGCTGCAACTGGTCCGGTGTGCCTCAAGGACTCCTTGGTGTTTGATCTACGCGAAGGCGGATTGGGACAGGAGACGATCTTGGGCTGGAAGGGCGAGGAGTTTGCCGTGATTCCGTCCCATCCGATCCACGACACCTCCCGTACCATCCTGCTGGTGACTTCACAGCCCCGCTACCTCGGGCCGGTGATCGAGGAATACCTCAAGCACATGTCGTCTTCCATCAACGAGTCCAACTTCGACGTCAAGAGCGAGAAGCCCGGAGACAGCAAGGAACTGCAGGCGCGGGCCATGCTGCAGACGGTGGGCGAGCGCCTCAAGGACCACCTGAAGGATACTGCGGTCTACCGCGACCTAGTCACGGCGGTAGGGCGGATGGAGCCGTCTGCCAACTTCCCGCAGATCGCGGGCCTGGAGGGCAACGTCCTGGCGGTGCATCTGGAGGGCACTCCTTCCAGCGAAAAGGCCTTGGCCATGATGTTGGGCGGATTGGCGCTGCTGGGGCTCAATGTCGCGCTGTGGCGTGTCGATCGCAAGCGCAAGGCGACTCTGGCGGAGGAAGAGGAGCTCCGGGAGCCCGAAGCCCCATTGGTCTAGGCGCGTGCGGTTCCTGGTCATCGGATCCGCTTCGGCGTTGGGAGGGGGCTTGGCCGAGGAGCTGTCCCGGCGCGGGCATGCCATCACCTTGCTGGCCGAGGACCCCCGCAAGGTCTCGGAAGACTGGAAGCTGCGCTTTCGCTGTCACTATGGCAATATTTCCAATGCCCATGTGCTGCATGCTGCCATGGAAGGTGCCGACCGCATCCTACTTGCGCTTTCGCACCCCCGCCTGCCCGGCCATTCGCAGCAGGAGCCGACCCAAGTCAAACAGATCCTGGAGGCCAATCGGCGCGAAGGCAAGTGCCTGGTGTTCAAGCTGACGTCTTGGGGATCGGTCTTCTCCTCTTCTTGGTGGGTCATGGGGGCTCGCAAGAAGGCCGACCAGCTGGTGCGCCAGGATCCGCACGGCCACCTCTACGCGGTGGGCTGGCTGGCCGAGTCGCTCCTGCGCATCTGGCACCGCAATGTGTTCTGGGTCCCGAATGGCTTGGACGGGCGGATTCTTTGGATTTCCCGCAACGAGGCGGTGAAGCGCCTATGCGACCTGTTTCTGCTGCCGGCCCCGCCCACGCGGGAGACCGTGGCGGGATCGGTGCGGATGAGTTTTCATGAAGCGGCCGCCCATGTGTTGGCTCGCAGCGGAACGGGGCGCACCGGACTGGTGCGGGTTCCGTTTCGGGCCGACCTGCGCAAGCTGCTGCCTTGGCTTCCCGAGCCGCTCTATGCCATGGAGCGTGCCCTGTGGGGATGCCAAGTCGATGATCCCGAGTCGGACAACAAACAGTGGATGAGTTCCCAGGACCCCTTTGCCGAAGTCCTGAAGGATCTGGACGCCTGAGCCTTCAGGGCATCCAGCTCACCTTGCCGTCGTCCAGGTCGTAGCGGGCGCCCATCACGGTCAGTTCGCCGGACTTGACCATTTCCGAGAGCATGGGCTTGTTCTCGCGCAGCTGGCTGGTGATGTTCACGATGTTGGCCCGCACGCAGTTGTCCAGGGCATCGCCGGGGAAGGCCTTGCCGATGGCCACCGATGGCTTGATCTTCTCCACGATGGAGCCGATGTGCCCAGGAGCCTCGCCGCCGGCCAAGGTGGCCTTCACGGCGCCGCAGTACTCGTGGCCCAGCACCACCAGGAGCTTGGCGTGCAGGTGCTCGGCGGCGTATTCGATGCTTCCGATGGCCACGTCGTCCACCACGTTGCCTGCGGTGCGGATCACGAAGAGCTCCCCTAGGCCCTGATCGAACAGCAGTTCGGGCGGGACGCGGGAGTCGGAGCAGGTCAGGACGATGGCGAACGGATGCTGGGCCTTGGCGATCTCGTTGCGGCGGGCGGCATCGCGTTCGATGTTGAGCATGCGGCCTTCCACGTAGCGGCGGTTGCCGTCGATCAAACGTTGCACCTGCTCCTTGACGGTCGCTGGAATGGTCGGGGTACTGGTCTGGGCAGCTTCGACGGCAGCGGGCTCGGCGGCCTTGGCTAGCGCCTTGGCGACGGGCTTGCTTGCGGCCTTGGGAGCTTCTTCGTGGCCGTGCTCCTCGTGGGCGGCCAATGCGGGCAAAGCCACTGCGGTCAGGGCGGCCAGGGTGAGTCGACGAAACATGGGAACCTCCGGAAGATGGTGTTTCCCGGAGTCTACCACATCAGGAGGCTACTTTCAAGCATGTGGCCCTTACGTCACATTTGTAAGAAATGCTGCTCATTTTTAGGAATTCTGCTCCCGATCATCTATACGGATTTCTTAAATACAATTCGAAGCGTTCAGTACTTCCCTACCAATAGGAGTTCCCGTGAAGAAAATTCTTTCATGCATTGCCTTTGTGGCGATCGCGTACCTGGGTGCGTGCGACACCAGCACCAACGCCCCCGAGACGACCCCTTCGGCCCCCACGACGGTCGTGCAGGTGTCCCGGATGACTTCCGGCAAGGACACGTCCTTCACGATCGCGGCAGGCCAGGCGTACAAGTTCGTGCTCACTCCAAAGGCTGGTGCCAGCTACCAGATCACCACTTTGGGAACCACCAACACCCACCTGGAGCTGCGTGACAGCGCCTTGGATCGGACCATCAAGACCGACGAAAGCCCAAGCGCCGTGAACGGACAGATCACCTGGAGCCCGACCACCGCATCCAGTGCCTTCATCCTGGTCACGGGCGACAGCGCCAGCACCTCCGGTCCGACGACCTTGCGGATCACCACCACCAGCGGTCCGGACGACTACGAGCCCGACAGCACCTTGAAGTCGGCGGTTCTGCTCAATCCCGACAGTTCCCTGCAAGGGCACACCTTCACCGCAGGCGATGTGGACTGGTTCAAGATTCCGGTAAAGATCGGAAAGAGCTACAAGATCGCCACCTCCGGCTCGTACTATACAGTCTATCTGCAGCCGTTCGGCGCCGATTCGTCGGTTCTGGCCAGCTCAACTTCGTCTACACTATCCTACCGTTCGACTATCGATGGCTTCCTCTACGTCAAGGCTTCCCTGAGCTATTCGACGTACACTGACAAGTACTCGATTCGGGCCTGGCGCGATTCCGTGGTGCTGGTCGGAGGCGGGGTCGACAGCGTCTTCAATGTCGTGGCTGGCCAGACCGCCGAGGTCAACTTCACCCCCAAGGCCAATGCCACCTACAAGATCACTACGGTCGGAAACACGAATACCTACCTGGAGCTTCGCGACAACACTGGCCGTACGCTCAAGACCGACGAAAGCCCAAGTGCCGTCAATGGCCAGATCACTTGGACCACGACATCCACGTCCCCGCTCACGGTTCGCATCTCTGGTGACAGCGCAACCACCAAGGGACCCACGAACTTGGTCATCACTATGACCAGCGGTCCGGACGACTACGAGCCCGACAACACCCTGCACACCGCAAGCGTGCTCAAGACCGACAGCTCGATCCAAAACCACACCATCACGACGGGTGACGAGGATTGGGTGAAGGTCGCGGTGACGGCAGGCAAGGCGTACAAGGTGAGCGGCTATGGTGACGAGGACGTCGCGCTCCAGGCCTTTGCGGCGGATTCGACCCCGTTGACCACCAAAAACTACGACTTCGTGTCGTTCAACGTCTCGGCTTCCGGCTTCGTGTACGTGAGGGCGACGTTCTACGGTTCCTACACCGGCAAGTACACGCTGCGCGCCTGGAACGACACCGTGGGAGTCGATAGCTACGAGTCGGACGATCTCCGCGCCACCGCCAAGGCGATCACCACCGACGGCAAGGTCCAGGCCCGCTACCTGCAGGCCGGCGAACACGACTGGGTGAAGTTCAGTGCCGAGGCCGGCAAGAGATACAACGTGTCGGTCAGCGGCTCGTTTTCCAGCGAGATGGAGGTCTATTCCGACAGCCTCGCCACGAGTTCGGACGCGGACGGCAATTCCAACGCCAGCATCAAGGCCAGCAAGTCGGGGACCATCTTCGTGGACGTGCATGGGTACAGCAGCTCCAGCAACGGCAAGTACAACCTGTCGGTGTCGATGGACACGACGCCCGGCGACAGCTACGAGTCGGACGACACCCGCGCCACCGCCAAGGTGATCGGCGTCGACAGCGCGGCTCAGAAGCACACCTTGCAGGCTGGCGAGCACGACTGGGTCAAGTTCTACGGGGAGGCCGGAAAGAGCTACAAGGTGAGCTTGAACGGCTTCAAGGGCGGCCAAATCGACCTGTACAAGGACAGCGCGTCCTACAACTATGCCAGCAGCGGTGATTCCTGCGCCGTCATCAAGGCCATCACCTCGGGCATGATCTTCGCCGACATTTCCGGCTACTATTCGAGCAGCACCGGTTCGTACAGCTTGAGCGTGGCTGTCGATACGGCGGGTGTCGACAAGTACGAGTCGGACGACACGCGCGCCGCCGCCAAGCCGATCACCGTCGACGGCGTGGCCCAGAAGCATTTCCTGCAGGTGGGCGAGCACGACTGGATGAAGTTCCCGGTGGTTGCCGGCAAGGTCTACAACGTCAAGGTCAGCGACTTCACGGACGGGTACATCAAGGTCTACAGTGACAGCCTAGCCAGCAGCTATGCGGCATCGGGCTACACCAGCGCCAAGGTCACGGCTTCGGCGACGGGCACCATGTTCCTGGACTTCGCTGGGTACTACAGCAGCAGCAGCACCGGCAGCTATTCGATCTCGGTCACACAGGACACTGCGACAGTGGTGACAAGCCCGACGGTGGACAAGTACGAGTCGGACGACACCAAGAGCCTGGCGAAGAACATTGTGGTGGATTCCATTGCTCAAGTCCACAACCTCGCGGCTGGCGAGGACGACTGGATCAAGTTCGATGCTGTGGCAGGCACAGCGTACACGGTCACCATGAGTAGGACCGGCGGTAGCGGAGAGATCTACCTGGACCTCTACGACTCGACGTCCTCGAGCACTCCGGTGAGCTTCGACGACTCCGGCGTGATCAAGTACACCCCCAGCACCAGCGGGACGTATTACGTGGACGCCTATGGAGAGTCCAGTTCCGCAAGCGGGGCCTACACCATCAAGGTGACGACCAAGTAGCTCGGATCCGGGGGCGGGAGGCCTCCGGAGTCGCAAGCGCGCAAAAGCCCCTCTTGCCGAAATGGCAGGAGGGGCTTTTGCGTGATTGATTTTTAACGAATCAGGCGCCTTGCGGCAGCCCCAGAGCTTCGCCCACGGGGCCGGCCCAGGCGACTGCATCGTGGGCATGGATGCTTTCCAGCGAGCGCACATGGATGGACGTGCCGGTGAAGCCTGCCTTGAAGAGCGCTTCCCACAGCACCGATCCGGCATCTTCCACGAAGCGGTAGCGGTCGCTGCGGGCGATGGCGTCGATGACTTCCTTCTCGTCTTCCCGGCGCAGCACGGGATAGACGGGGGAGGAGGCGCACTGGTCGACGGCATCTAAGAGGTCCGGCACGCGGGAGGTCTGGAGTCCCTCCACCTCGACCGTGATCACGGCGCGCTGGTTGTGGAAGCCCGCCTCCTGCGACAAGGCCTTGGAACAGGGGCAGCCCAACAGGGCCACGCCTTGCAGGCGGGTGCTCCAGACCATGGCACCGTCCTTCCACAGCGCCTTCACCCACACCTTGAATGGATGCAGGCCTTGACTTGCTGTGGCCGGGGACAGCCGGGCGATCACGAACTCGCCACCCACCGTCACTGAAAGCTCGGGCGATTCCTGGGAGACGGCGGTGCGCTCGATGCGGGCAGGCAAGGTGGAGTCCAAGGCGACGACCTCGGCTCCGGTGCCCAGGAACTCGCGGTAGAGACGGCTCATGTGCACGCCGCGCTTGCCTTCGGGGACAGCGGCGGCCAGCTTGACCGATCCCACGCACTCGCCGATTCCGGAAAGCAAAAGGCGAGCCTTCACCTGATCGATGCCGGCGAACAGGGGCACTTGCATCCGCGTGAAGGACTGGGACTGGACGTCCGGAAGTTGAGTCGAAGTCATAGGCCAGACAATTTAGCAGGAACCGCAGGGCTTGATGTGGCCAGAATCAAGCATTCGTACGCAGGAAGGGTCCCAGTTTCTATTTCTTGGCCACTATGCAAGGTCTCATGCGTTCCATTTCCGGTGTCCGCGGCATCGTCGGGCAAGCTCTTTCCCCGGTCCTGGTCGGCCGATACGTCAACGCCTACGTGCAGGAGGTCGGCCGAGGCCGGATCCTGGTCGGGCGCGACACCCGCGACTCGGGCGAGATGGTCGAGGCGGCCGTGGTGGCGGCCCTGACCGCCAGTGGCTGCGACGCGGTGCTCCTGGGCGTGGCCACCACTCCCACCGTGGAGATGGCCGTGCAGGCCGACGAGAACGCCGTGGGCGGCTTGATCCTGACGGCCAGCCACAACCCGGCCCAGTGGAACGCTTTGAAGATGCTGGACCAAAGCGGGTTGTTCCTGGGGCCTGACGCAGTGAAGCGCGTGTTCGAGCGGGTGGACACCAACACCGAAGTCTGGGTGGACCACTCGGAACTGGGTGCCACGACCCGTCACCCCGGCGGCGACGACCTGCACATCGAGAAGACCCTGGCCCTGCCCTACCTTGATGTGTCGGCCCTGCAGGCACGCCGCTTCAAGGTGGTGGTGGACTGCGTCAACGGAGCGGCATTCTCTTCCGGACCGGCCATCTGCCGCGCCTTGGGCTGCGAGGTGGTCGAGCTTTTCGTGACCCCCGACGGGAAATTCCCGCGCGGTGCCGAGCCGGTCCCCGAGTCGCTGGCGCCATTGGGAGAAGCCGTCCGCAAGCACGGCGCCGACGTGGGTCTGGCCTTCGATCCCGACGGCGACCGCTTGGCGCTGGTGGACGAGAAGGGAATCCCGCTGGGCGAGGAGGCCACGCTTGCCCTGGCCGTGGACCTGGTGCTTTCCCAGAAGTCCGGTCCGGTGGTGGTCAACCTGTCCACCTCCCGCATGAGCGAGGACCTGGCCACCAAGCACGGCGTGCCGTTCGCGCGCACGCCGGTGGGTGAGATCCACGTCTCCACCCACATGCTGGCCCACGGCGGCCTGATCGGCGGCGAAGGCAACGGCGGCGTGATCCTGCCCGAGCTACATCCCGGCCGCGATGGGCTGCTTGCCGTGGCCTTCACACTGGAGGCCATGCGCCGCTCCGGACAGAAACTGTCGGAATTGGCGGCAAGCCTCCCGCAATACGTCATGATCAAGCGCAAGTTCGCCCTGACCGCCAAGCCCCTGAACGAGGCCATCGCCGCCCTCAAGGCCGCCCACCTCGGCGTGGACTGCGACGAGCGCGACGGCTTCCGCCTGGCCTTTCCCGACGCCTGGGTGCACCTGCGCGCCTCCAACACCGAGCCGGTGGTGCGCGTGATCGCCGAGGCCCCCACAGGGGAGCGTGCCGAGGCCCTGTGCGCCTTGGTCGAGGAACTCCTTTGAGCCAGCCCCTGTCGCGTCCCTACGTCCGCCTGGACGTCTTCGACGGACCGCTGGACCTGCTCCTGTACCTGGTGCACAACCAGGAGCTCAATCCCCGCACCATCAACGTGTCGGAGATCGCCGACCAGTACATGCAGTTCCTGCGCTCGGCCGACGCCCCGGAGCTGGGCTTGGCGGGCGAGTACTTGGTGATGGCCGCCAAGCTCTTGGCGCTCAAGGCGCGCGAGCTGCTGCCCCGCGAGGAGCAGGGCGAGCTGGAGGCGGAGGAGTTCGACATGGACCGCGAGGAGCTGATCCGTCAGCTCATCGAGTACCGCCGCTTCAAGCTGGTGGCCGAGCAGATGCGCGGCCTGGAAGCCAGGAGCTCCGCCTCGCTGGTGCGCGCCTTCGACGAGACGCGCCCTCCCAAGGACGAGGCGCCTCCCGAGGAGGTAGTGGGCATCTGGGACCTCCTCAAGGCCTTCCGCGAAGTGCTCAAGGTCAAGCCGCGCACGGCCGGACACGTGATCGAGGTGGACGACCTGCCCATCGAGGAGCGCATGAACCAGATGCGCGCCCGCATGCTGCGCGAAGGCCGCGTGCTGTTCGATGAACTGGTCGCCCATGATAGCCGCCGCCTGGTGGTGGTGGTGACCTTCATGTCGCTCCTGGAGCTGGTCAAGACCGAGGAAGTGGTGTTCCGGCAGGAACGCGACAAGGGGGCCATCGTCCTCTACCGCCGCAACGAGACCCGCTTCGAGGACGAGCTGGCCAATGCCGTGCGTGTCATCTCGGAGGACCCCGAGACCAATCCCGACATCGCGGGGCTCTTGGAGGAGCGCGAGCGCATGCGCGTGGAGTCGCTGGCCCGCGAGGAGGCCGAGTGGGGGCTCTTGTCGCGCATCCTGGAGGGCTTTGCCGACGGCAAGGTGCCCATGGACATCCCCGAGGAGGAGGAGGAGCCCGACCCGGTGCTGGCGGCGACCCCGCTGGGCACTCCCGACGAGCCGATCCCTTCCGAGGAAGTGGACGTGGCCCAGGCCATCGCCCAGGCCGAGGCGGTGGCGGCGGGTTTGACGGAATCTGTCGAAGGTCAGGAATGGGACGTCTCGCTTCCCGACGACCAGGCTCCGCCTGATGAGGCGACCTCCGTGGCGGAGGCGATGCCCGAGGCCGGATCGGCCGAGCCGCTCCAGGAGCTGGAGCCCGTCGGCGACGAGTCCGAAAGCCTGCCCGACACGCTGGTGCTGGAGCCGGGATCGCAGCCGTTCCACGTGATCGTGCCGGGCATCGGGAATTCGGGCCCAGAGAATTGGCAGAGCCTCCTGGAAGCCGAGCTGGAGCGCACCGGCCGGGTGCAACAGCGCGACTGGGACGCGCCCTTCATGCCCGAATGGACCCTGACCCTGGACGCGCTGCTGGCCGACCTGCCCCCGGATCCGATCCTGATCGGGCACAGCGCCGGCGTGATGACCATCGTCCAGTGGGCCTTCCGCCACGACCGTCCCATCCGAGGGGCGCTGCTGGTGGCTCCTCCCGACTTCGAGAGCCGCATGCCCGAAGGCTTCCCGCCTCCCGAGGTGGTGGCCCAGGCCGGATGGGCGCCCATCCCGCGCCAACCGCTGCCGTTTCCCAGCATCGTGGTGGCCAGCTCCACCGACCCGTTCTGCACCCTGGAACGGGCGCGCGAGTTCGCGCAGTGCTGGGGCTCTCAGTTCGTGGACCTGGGAGACGCAGGGCACATCAACACCGACAGCGGCTACGGCCCCTGGCCCTTCGCCCAGGAGCTGTTAGCCCGCCTCTAGGGCGTGGATCGGGGCGAGAGGGGGGATTCTGCGCCTGAAATGGGCTTTGTTACCCGTGCCAAGGGCAGGTCGCGGGCAAGGTCTAGCCGCGATTGGGGCACACAGTGGGCCCGGCCTGCCGCGTGCAGGACGTGTCCCAGGTATTCCTGCTCGCTTTGGCCGGGGGTCGGAACGATCAGGGCGCGACTGCCCAGGGCTTCGAGGTCCATGAGAGTGCTGTAGCCGCCACGCGAGATCACCACCTCGGAGGCGCACACTTCGCGGGCTAGGGCGTGCGAGTCCAAGTGCGGTACCACGGTGAGGTTGTCGACGGTCTCCTTGCGGATGGCAGGCAGGTCGGGACGCCCTCGCAGCAGCAGATGCCTGCCGGGCTGGCGTGGCAGCTCGCGCAGCAGGATCTCCTCCAGCCGGGTGCGGGCCGGTTCGGGGCCCGAGACCAGCGAGATGCTCTGCCAGCGGACAGGACAGTGACAAGGCTCCAGCCGCGTGAGCGGCCCCAGGTGCACCAGGGGCGGGAAAGAACGCACCCGACCGGGATGGCCGAGTTTGCCCGAGAGGCCGGGAGCTTGGGCGTGGTCCGGGACCCAGACCTGGTCGTAGGGGAGGCACAGGCGCGACAGGAGCCATTCCCCCAGCGGCTCCAGCAGGCCCACACCGGGCAGGGCTAGACGCAGCTGGTGGGTCATCAGAAGCGAGGGGATGCGGCGGTGGTGCACTCCGTAGCGGTTGTCGGACAGGATCCAGGCGATCTCGTGGTCGCGCACCAGCGCCTTCACCACTGCGTGTTCCTGGGCGATGGCGCGGGCGATGCGCGGCAGTTGCGCCAGGAGGCCTGGGATCAGCAGGGGGCCGGGAGCGTAGCGGATCTTCCAGGCGGGCAGTTCGTGGTGGACGAGGTCGGGGAACTCGCGTCTCCAGAAGGCCAGGGCGGCACCGTCGCTAGCTAGGTGCACCGTGCAGCCGCGTGCGAGCAGGGCACGCACGATGGCGGTGCTGCGCGTGGCGTGTCCCAGGCCCCAGTCCAGGGCGGCCACCAGCGCGACGGAGCCGGGAGCGGGCAGGATGGCGTGGTCGGGAAAGTTCATCCCAGGTCGTGGATCAGAAGGGGACGGGCCGTGTCGGGCGTGCCCTTGGGAAGGTTCAGGAGCACCACCTCGGTGCGGTCGCGGCGGCGGGTGTTGATCACCAGACGGTCGATGCTGCGGCGCGTGATGGACAGGCCGCGCCCGTGGTTGAGTGCGGTTCCCAGTGTGAGGCCGCCCACTGACTGGCGCCTCTGGCGGGCCAGCCAGTGCAGCACGGCCTCCTTCTCCAGCCGTCCACCCATGTCCACGACAGAGCAGCCCGAGGCGCGCTCGGAGCGTCCCCAGAAGAGGTACACCCCCTGGTCACGTCCCAGTTGCACGTCTTCCAGCCATTCGGCCTTGCGAGCCCCGTCCGATTCGCCCAGCGAGCCGTAGTAGACGGCGTTGGTGAGCATCTCGGTGAGCACGCGAAAGAAGATGCGGTCGCGTCCCTCCTCCTTGAAGAAGAGCGAGACCTGGCGCGCCAGCGGTAGGATGTCGCTGGAGGACTGGAGCTGGCGGGCAAAGACTTGGGCCTCGTCCCCGATCCAGCGGGACAGTCCGAAGATGTCCTCCGACAGCAACGCGGCGGCCGAGTCCACCCCGTCCCGTAAAGGGTGCGGGGAATGCTGCGAAAGGATGGTGGTGACGCCGTACTCCAGCGCCAGCTCCAGATGTTCCTCCACCGGCTGGGCGGTGAAGAGCAGGATGCGGGTGTCCGGCCGGTTCTCGCGCAGGAACTGCACTAGGTCGAACCAAGCGATGCCAGAAAGCTCCGTGGACAGCACCGCCAAGCGGTAGCTGCGGGTGCGCAGCAGGTCCAGGGCGCGAGAGCCGTGGGTCTCTCCGTCGCACTCCAGGCCCAGTTCCAGGCGCAGGCTGCGCCGGAGGCCGCGCCGCAGCGGGGCATTGGGGGAGGCGATCAGCACGCGCCCCCCGGCGACCAGCGACGCGACTCGGTGCATGGAGCTACTTGAGGAACATGGGAATGCGACCCAGGTCGTGGAAGGTCACGTACAGGGCCAGGGCCACGAACAGGTAGAAGGTGCCGTTGGTGAGCCACTCCATCAGCTTGGGCGGAGCCGGCTTGCCGCGCACGGCCTCGATGCCCAGCTCCAGAAGGCGTCCGCCGTCGGTGATCACCAGCGGCATGAGATTGAGAATGCCCAGGTTGATGGAGAGCATGGCGGCGAACTCAAACAGGGCGATCCAGCCTTCGTGGGCCACGCGTCCGGCCATCTGCATGATGCCCACCGGTCCGGCCAGGTTCTTGGGCGAGACGGCACGGGTGAAGAGCGCCTTGAGGAAGCGGAAGATGGTGGAGGCGTAGTTGACGCACTCGTTCCCGGCGCGGCCCAGGGCGGCCACGGGGCCGTAGCTGTGCTTGGTCATGGGGACCACGTCGGCAGCCATGATGCCCAGCATCCAGCGGTTCTCTGAGGCCTTCCAGTCGGGCTTGATCTCCAGCTCCAATCGGGCGGCCGAACGGGCCAGCGACAGGCGCAGTGGAGCTCCGTTGAGGGCGCCCACCTGTGGGGAAAGCAAGCTGGCAGCCGAAAGGGGACGGCCGTCGACGGCCAGGATGGTGTCGCCGGCCTGCACGCCGGCCTTGGCGGCGGCGCTTTGGGGCACGAGGTTCTGGGCGATCACGGTGCCGCCCAGCTGGAGTCCGGCCCAACCCAGGTCGGCAAGCTTGCCCGGACCGGCGGTGGGGTGGACCGTGATGTCCAGGACGGCGCCGTTGCGATGAACCACCACGGGGATGTCGCGGTCCTTGGAGAGGGCAAAGCGCTCCACGGCCTGATCGGGTTTGTGGATGGTGGTGCCGTCCACCGAGATGAGGGTGTCACCAGGCTGGAGTCCGGCCTTGGCGGCGGCACTGGCCGGTTCGATGCCGGAGATGACCGGGTTCACGCGCACCGGCTCCCACACCCCGGCCATGGAGACGATCCAAAGCAGCAGGAAGGCGAACGCGACGTTGACAGCGGGACCGGCAAAGGCGATCCAGGCGCGCACTGAAAGGGGTTTCTTGTCGTAGCCGTTGGGATCGAAGGGGGCATCGGGCTTGGAGGCGTCCTCGCCCGGCATGGCCACGTAGCCGCCGAAGGGGATCGCTGAGATGCGGTACTCAATGCCGTTCCGGACGGTCTTCCAGATGGCCGGACCGAACCCGATCGAGAAAGTTTCTACGGTGGTCCCGGTGTAGCGGGCCACCAAGAAGTGCCCCAGCTCGTGTACCAGCACAAGAAGCGAGAGGACAGCCAAGCCGATGGGTAGCTGCCAGAGAAGTGCGATCCAGTTCATGCGGTCTCCACGAGGGTTTGTACGTGACGGCGGGCCCAGGCATCAGCCTCGAGCAGCGCGTCCAAGTCGGGATGGGGCACCGTCGGGGCGTCACCGAGGGTGCGCTCCACCAGGGCGGGGATGTCCAGGAAGGCGATGCGTTCCTGGAGGAAGGCGCCCACGGCCACTTCGTTGGCGGCGTTCAGGACGGCGGTGGCGATGCCGCCCTTGCGTCCGGCGGCGTAGGCCAGGGCCAGCGACGGGAAGCGCTTCAGGTCGGGTTCCTCGAAGTGGAACGTTCCGATCCTGGCAAGGTCCAGGCGATCGCCCGAGAGCGGAATGCGCTCGGGGGCCGTCAGGGCGTACAGGATGGGCAGGCGCATGTCGGGAGTGCCCAGCTGTGCCATCACGGCTCCGTCCACGAAGCGCACCAGCGAGTGCACATGGCTGCCCGGATGCACCAGCACTTCGATCTGGTCGAAGGGAATGCGGAAGAGCACGTGCGCTTCGATCACCTCCAGCCCCTTATTGAAGAGAGTGGCCGAGTCGACGGTGATCTTGGGACCCATGGTCCAGGTGGGGTGCTTGAGCGCCTGCGCCAGCGTGATGTCCTGGAACTTCTCCGCAGGCAGGGTGCGGAAGGGACCGCCCGAAGCCGTTAGGATGAGGGCCTCGACCTCGCTTGCGGGGCGTCCGGCCAGGCACTGGTGCACGGCGGAGTGTTCGGAGTCCACAGGCTGCAGGCTGGCCTTGGGGTGCCGGTCCAGGAGCTCGTTGATGAGCCCTCCGGCCATCACCAGGGTCTCCTTGTTGGCCAGGCACACGCGCAAGCCCAGGCGGATGGCCTCCATGGTCGGCAGGCAGCCGATGGAGCCCATCAGGCCGTTCACGACGGTGGTGGCCTCGGGGGTGTGGATCAGTTCGAGCAGGCCCTCCATGCCCCAACCCACCTTGCGCCCCAGGCGCGCGGCGGCGTCGCGGGCGGCGGCTTCCTCGAAAAGACAGAGTTTGGCATCTGGGAACTCGGCGGCCAGGGCGCAGAACTCCTCGACGCGAGCTCGGGCGGCCAGCCCTGCGATGCGGAAGCGATGCGAATGTTCGCGCACCACCGAGAGGGTGCTGTGGCCAATGGAACCGGTCGCCCCCAGCAGGACGATATTCTGGAGCATAGATTCGGAATGTATGAAAGTGCCACCCCCGGGATCGCCACTTTTCCCGATTTCCCCCAAAGGGCTGGTCGGTCCCACGATTGTCACCAGCTGGTGGACGTTCCGATCACTTCCACGGTGCTCCTCGAATATCCCGGGATGGGATGCGTGGTTCGGAGGGCGGCATAGAACGACACGGCGACCACGGTACTGTCTAACATTGCGCTAGTGAAGGTGACGGTGCTATCGCCTGCTGCATATCTTGCGATTCCGTAATTGGCCGGTCCGGGTTTCACGAGGGATGCGAACAAATAAGATCCTGTGGGCCATCCTCCTGCAGGAGGCGACACCTTGTACGATGTGGCGATGGTCGGTTTGGCGGGAAAATACGTGACGCCGGTGACGGATCCGACAGGTTTTGAGATCGTATCGGTGATGGATTGCCCATCGGGTGTTGTGATGGTGTACGAATGACAACTTCCGTCCAACCATTCGGTCAACGTTCCTATGAAATAGCCCCCAGTCGAGGCTTCGGCCAACTTCGTCTGATCTACCGTGATGGTTGCGCCCTTGACAAGTTTGCTGCTGCTGTCGAAGATTCGGGCACTGACATTGGCGAAGGTGGACCCGGTTGCGTTGATGGATAGGCTGACACCGTAGGATGAAACTCCAGAAAAATTCGCCTGAGGCTTGCTTTGATCGATGACGGATGTCGATTCCTGGCAGGAGGTCAGCAACAGGCCGATCAGTCCAAGACCTACCAGTACAGATCTATTCAAAGGAAACTCCCGGAGTAAAGCGTGAGGAGAGCTTCACATCACGTCCTTGATCAGGATCCTCAGGGCGTTGATGCTGATGTGGATCTCCCACAGCGACACGCACAGGGAGGAGATGAGCAGGACTTGGCTGGCCCCGAACAGGGCGTGGGCCAGGAACCTCTGGTTCAGGTACAAGAGCAGCATGGTGCCGGCGCTGCCGACGAAGGCGAGCAGTCCCAGCCACTGCATCCAGCGGATCAGCTTGAGCCGGGTGGACAGGTTGCGCATCTGGCCCATGATGTCGGCGTCGGCCTTCTTCTTGTATTCGCTGTGCAGGTTGCGGATCAGGGTGGACAGCGTCAGGAAGCGGCCGTTGTACGAGAGGAAGAGCAGCGAGATCGCCGGGAAGAGCATGGCCGGAGTCGTGAGTGTCAGTTCCATGAGCGCAAAGATAGTCTCGCAGGAAACTGGAGTCCGGTATCTGGAAATGAACGGCCCGGTCGGGTCCCGGGCCGAAGGAGAGGTTTGACAGATCTTGTCTAGGACAGATCCTGTCCCTCGCCGGTGCCGACCACCATTGCCGCAGAGGGCCTCCGGAGGCGGGAGAGGTTTGCGACCAGCACCAGGAGCACCAGCAGCGTCAGGATGATGGACGGTCCGGCCGGCCAGTCCAGCCGCGCCGAGGTCTCCAGGCCCGCCACGCACCCCAGCCCTCCGAAGAGCCAGCCGAAGACGATGCGCTCACCGGTGCGGGCGCGCCAGACCAGGGCGGCAGTGCCGGGAAGGATCAAAAGTGCGAAGACCATCAGGACCCCTGCCAGCTTCACGCTGGAGGTGACCACGAGCGCAAAGGTCGCATAGAACACGAAGTCCCACAGGCGCACGCGCAGGCCGCGCCGCCTGGCTTCCTCGGGGTCCTCGGAGAGGAGCAGCAGCCGGGAGCGTGCGAGCCAGTGGACCAGGCCCACCCCGGCGTACAGGAGGGCAGTCCAGCCCACCTGCGCCCACGACACGGTAAAGAGGCTCCCCACCAGCATCTCCTTGATCTCCTCGGTTCCGGTGGCGGATCGCTCCAGGAGGATCATGGAAAGCGCCACCGCCCCGGCGTAGGTGATGCCGATCAAGGCCTCCACCGGAAAGCGCTCCTTGCGCTGCCGAAATTGCGCGAACAGAAAGGCCCCGCCCAGCGCGAAGGAAAACGAGATCAGCCACAGCTTCCAGGCCGGACCGTCGCGCCAGCCCAAAAGCATCCCCACGCTTGCTCCCAGCGATGCCATCTGAGCCAGGGCGAGGTCGACGAAGATGACGCCGCGCCGGATGACGTGGTAGCCCAGGTAGCCGTGGATGCCGGTGAGCACCAGACACAGCACCAGCGCCGTCTGCAGGAAGGGGATGGAGAGGATCTGCATCACTTGGTTCCGGCGAAGGCCGCGACCAGGGCGTCGAAGTGGGCGAAGTAGTCCTCGGCTCCGGCGCCTTTGCAACTGGGAGCCAAGGTCAGGACAACGATGCCGGCCTGGCGGTGCAGGAACTCGCCGCCGTCCTTGGGGAAGTAGGGCTCCTGCAGCAGGCGGGTGACCTTTTCGGCCTTGGCGATCCCCAGCAGATCGGACAGGTGCCGGGCGTTGGGCGGGATGCCGGGCACCGGCTCGACCTTGCCCACGATGCGCAATCCGTAGGCACGGGCGAAGTAGGGCCACGAACTGTGGTAGGTGAAGACGGCCTGCCCCCGGAAGGGGGCCATGCGGCCGTTCCAGGCGGCCCGGCGGGCCTCGAGGTTCTTCTCGAAACGGATCAGGCCCGCCTCGTAGACGGCGCGTCCCTCGGGGTCGGCCTTGGCAAGCGCCGCCGCCACGGTGCGGGCGATGACCGCGCCGTTCTCGGGATCCAGCCAGTAGTGGGGGTTGCCTTCTGGGTGCACGTCGCCCATCGAGGCGTCCACCTTGCCGGTGGGCTTTTCCAGCACCTCAATGCCGCGCGAGCAGTCCACCACCTCGATGCCGCGGTTGCGGCTGCCCCGCACGATGGCGTCGGCCCAGCCGTCCAGCCCCAGGCCCACTTTCAGGAAGACCTTGGCGCGGGCCACCTTGACCATGTAGCTGGGCAGGACCTCCACGGAGTGCGGGTTGGACTCGGACTTGGCCAGCGAGAAGGCCTCGACGCGGCTGCCGCCGACGGCTGTGGCGATGGAGGCCAGGTCGGGAACGGAGGCGGCCACGGTGACGGTGGCGCCGGTGCGGCCGGCCGAGAGGGCAAGAATTGCTAAAAGTGAAAGGACGATGCGTTTCATGTTCGGGTCTCCTTAGAACTGGTGGGGCTTGTGGGGCCCCATGCTGAAGAGAATCTGGGCCGAGACGGTGTGGTAGGGGTCCTGGCTGGGCAGCCAGCGCCGCTCCAGCCCCAGGCGGAAGAGGGTGGTCTCCTCCATCAGGGAGAAGCCTCCGAAGAGCTTGGCGGCGCGGTCGGTCACGGTGCCGTCGGAGGCGTCGTTGCTCTGCTCGTAGAGCGTGCCCACGTTCCAGCGTCCCAGCGTCCAGTCCAGGAAGCTGTAGAGACCCAATCGGCGGGCGCTCCCGGCGTCGTCGTGCCGGAAGATGGCCTCGGACTGCCAGGTCAGGCGGGACTCCGTGGCCAGGTTGAACTTGAGCTTGAGGTCCACCCCGGCAAGCCAGGCTTCCTGGCTCGAGTCCACGTTGGTGGTGCCCCGAGCGTAGGAGGCGCCGGCATCGCCGACCACCAGATCGCCGACCTGGAACGAATTTCCCAGGTGCAGGAGCCACGAGAGGTGGCTTTGCCCCATGCGGGAGTCGTAGTTCGCGGCGTCGGGAGCCGTGTCCTGTCCGGTGCGGAAGCCCGATCCCTGCTGCACGTCAAGCGTCAGGAGCGGGGCCCAGCTAGCGATGCCGGGAAAGAGCTCCGACACCTCGATGGCGGCCTCGTCGTAGCTCTCCTGCCCCGGCAGGATGGACATCATGTGGGGCGCGTCCAGGAAGGGGTAGGCGTGGGGGTGGGCGGCGTTGAGCTTGCCGAACGGGGCGCGGTACTTGCCGGCCTTGACGGCAAGGCCCGCCGGCAGGGCCTGGTCGAGCTTGATGTAGGCTTCCTCGACCTCGGCTTCGCCGTCGGCAAACGACAGCACGAAGGCACCGCTGGCGTAGGGGTTGAGGGCGGCGTCGGCAGCCAGCTCCGTCTCGCCCAGGCCGATGGTCGGACGGTTTTTGTCCTGGCTTCCCGGATCGTCGGTCCAGCCCGAGCGGAGCTGCCCGATCAGGGAGATGTCGGGGTTGGTCACGCCGGCGAAGGCGGACGGGGTGGCGAGTGCGCACGAGACGGCGCACGCGCAAAGGCGGGCTCTGCGAGTCTTCATGGTGGTTTCCTGTTCCTGAGGGCGTCATGAGGGACCTGCGTGACAGAAATTGTCACGACAGCGTCGGGGACGGATCAGCTCAGGGCAGGGGGGCCGCGCGAACGGACGGCAAGGACGGCGGGACCGCAAGCCTGCAGGGTGGGGTGGATGCGAAGCGCGGACGAGGACTCTGAAAACTGGACGACCGACGGCGGTGCGACGTCCGGGGCCGCGAAGCCCTGCTGGGACTGGACGCAGACGGGACAGTCGTCGTGGGCAGCCAGGTCGTCGTGGTGATGGAACGAAAGCCCGATCTGGGCGGCCAACACCACAAGCAGCAGGCAGGGCATGAGCCATGTCCCGAGCCGTCGCAGCGGATTCCAGCGGATCGTCGTCATCGACAGCGAAGATACAAGCAAGCGCGCCTGGCGCCCACGTTCGCAGCTGCGAATGGTTCCCTGCGCACTTGGGCGCGTCGGGCCCCGTCCCATTTGGTAAACTCACAGGATGTCCTGGCGAACACATCCCTTGGTGCGATTCCTGGCGTCCCTGAAGCTTGCCGTGGTGGTGATGGGCGTTTCCATGGCGGTCATGGCCGTCGGCACCGTGGTGGAGTCGCATTGGAACGCCGACCTCGCTCGGCTGTGCCTCTACCAGGCCCCATGGTTCCATGCGGTGCTGGTGCTGTTGTTCCTGAACGTGCTCACCTCGCTATTGGTGCGCACCCCGCTCAAGCCCCACCTGTACGGTTTTGCCACCACCCACGTGGGGATCCTCACCATCCTTTTTGGGGCCGCCCTCACCGGCATCTGGGGAATCGACGGGTCGCTCGAGTTTTCCGAAGGCGAGTCCACCTCGGCGCTGCGCCTGCCGGTGCCGGTGGTGCGTCACTACGTGGACGGGCAGATGACGGGCGAGGCCAAGGTGTCCAAGGGCATCGTGCGCCGGGCCTTCGGGTTCCCGAGCCTGCCGGACCAGCCTGACTCCTGCCGCATCCTGGAATACATGCCCTTTGCACAGGTCCGTCAGCGGATCGTGGCCGCCCCTGCGGGACGTCCCGTGATGGAACTTGCCCTGTCCACCGGGCGCGGATCCCCCACGGTGGTGCAGCTGGCTCTGGACAACCCGATCCTTCCCGACCGCCAGGACCTGGGCCTGGTGGACATCCGCCTGGAAAGGACGGATTCCGTCAAATCCTTCCTGGACACGTCCCGGCGCACCGTGGAACGGCCCACCATCCGCTTCGGCGCGAGCGGCGACTCGCTCCTGTGCCGCATCGAGGCGCACGGCAAGGTCCGCCAGGCCTTTCCCGTGGTGCGCGGCCAGGTGGTCCAGACCCCGTTCGGGGTGGTCGCGCTGTCGGTGGGGGTGTGGGAGCCGCGCGGCGAGGTGCGCGATTCGGCCGTACCGGCCGACATCCGTCCGGGCCAGCCCCTGCCGCCCTCGGCCATCCGCGTGGGTGCGGGCCCCTGGGGGGGGGCGCGCTGGATCCCGCATGGGGGCTTCTTCGGCTGGACGCAGGGCGGGAAGGGCCACATGCTCTCGTTCGAGGACCGCCGCGTCTCGCTGCCCTTCGGGTTGCGACTGGACCGCTTCGCGGTGGGGCACGACCCCGGCACCATGCAGGCGGCCAGCTACGCTTCCGACGTGACCGTCCTGGACGGTTCCGGCAAGGCGACCGACACCGCCCACATCGCCATGAACCGTCCGCTGCACCGCAACGGCTTCACGCTCTACCAGGCAAGCTTCGTGCAGGAGGACGGCACCGCCTCGCGCAGCGTGCTGTCGGTGAACCGCGATCCGGGGCGACCCTTCAAGTACCTCGGCTGCCTGGTCCTGATCGCGGGAATCATCTGGCACACCCTCATCCGGGCCAAGCGAAAGAACAAGGGAGACGAAGACCATGCGTAACCTGTCCGCACTCCTGCTGCTGGCCTGCGGCATTGCGCTTGCCGCCCCGGCGGCCGATGTCCAATTGCCCCCGCAGTTGGATCGGTTCAACAGTTCCTCGGCCCGAGGTATCGCCGTCCTGGAAGGCGGGCGCATCAAGCCCCTGGAAGTGGCCGCCACCGAGGCCATGCAGCTCATCCACGGGCGAGCCGCCTTGGCCAAGCGCTACGATCCCGTCACGGCCTACCTGGCGCTGTTCGTCTTCGGAGAGGGAACGCTTTCGGGGCGCCCGGTGATCTGGATCGCCCACAAGGAGCTGCGACGGAGCCTGGGCCTTCCCGAGGACGGGTCCTACGCGAGCTTCGCGGAGCTCGCCCGGTCAGACAAGCTCGGACAGATCCTGTCGCAGGTGCAGGGGAAGCGCGCCGCGAAAGCCCCGCTCACCTCGCAGGAAAAGGCCGCCCAGGAGCTGGCGCACCGGCTGGAGCGTTTCTCGGCCATCGCCAGCGGGTCGGAGCTGCGGCTCCTTCCCGGTGCATCGGGAGACGAGGGACAATGGCGTTCCCTGAACGAACTGACCCCTTCGGAGCTGTCGCAGAGGCCCGCTCTGGCCCGACGCGCCTTGGACGTCACGCGCTTCCTGTCGGCCTTTGCCAAGGGCGACCAGGCGGGTTTCGACGCGGCCTCCCAGACGCTTGCCGGGAACGGCCTGCTCACCCCGGAGGGGTTGCGCCGCAAGGAGGGCCAGGCCCTGCACACCCGCCCCTGGCACCTTTCGACGGAGCTGGCCTACCTGCACCTCAAGCCCTTCCGCTGGGTGTGGGTGCTCCTGCTTGCGGCGTTCCTGCTCGCCGTCGTCGGACAGATCCTGTCCTCGACCCGCCAGGCCCTGGGGAAGCGCCTGGGCCTGGGGGCCGGAGCCGTCGCGGTGCTTGCCCTGGGATTCATGGCCGCAGGCTTTGCCATGCGCGTGATCGCCTCGGGCCGTGCCCCGGTGACCAACATGTACGAGACCACGCTGTGGGTGGGCTTCGGCGCCACGCTCTTCGGTCTGTGCATCGCCGCGCTCTACCGTTCCCGCACGGTGCTGGCCAGCGCCGCCGCCGCCGGAACGGTCCTGTTCGTGCTGGCCGACAGCCTGCCTTCGGTGCTCGACCCGCAGCTGCAGCCGCTGGTGCCGGTGCTGCGCTCCAACTTCTGGCTCACCCTGCACGTGCTGACGGTGACCATCTCGTACGCCGCCTTCCTGGTGGCCATGGCCATCGGCAACGTGGGCCTGGCCCAGGCCTTCCGTCCCGGCTCCGAGGCCTTCCGCAAGGAGCTGTCGCATTGGAGCTACCGCGCCATGCAGCTGGGCGTGCTGCTCTTGACGGCGGGCATATTGCTTGGCGGCGTGTGGGCCGACTATTCCTGGGGCCGCTTCTGGGGCTGGGACCCCAAGGAGACCTGGTCCCTGATCGCCGACCTGGGCTACCTTGCCGTGCTGCACGGGCGCTTCACGGGATGGGTCCGCGTGTGGGGCACGCTGCTCGGCTCGGTGATCGCCTTCTACGGCGTGGTGATGGCCTGGTACGGGGTGAACTTCATCCTCGCCTCCGGCCTGCACTCCTACGGCTTCTCGGAAGGCGGTGCCGCCGCCATGGGGCTCTACGCCGTGGTTCAGGGGCTCTGGATCGCGCTGTGCCACGCCAGGTACCGCAAGGGCTGAGGGCTGTCGTCGGGACGGTGGAGAGGCGTGAGGGGAGAAACGAAGAAGGCCGGCCCCAGGGGAGGGGACCGGCCTTTCATTTGGCAGGAATTGCCACCTTGCGGGAACCGGCGTTCCCGAGGTGCGTGACCTTACTTGGCGTCCTCGAGGCGGCGGATCTCGACGCGGCGGTTGAGCACGCGGCCGTCGGCGGTCTTGTTGTCGGCGATCGGGTTGGCGGCGCCCAGGCCCTGTGCCTTGAGGCGATCGGCGGCCACGCCCTTGCCCACCAGGTACTTGACCACGGCCTCTGCGCGCTCCTGCGAGAGCTTGCGGTTGGCCTCGGCGTTGCCCACGTCGTCGGTGTAGCCGCGCACTTCGATGCGCACCTGGGGATAGGTGGCAAGCGATGTGGCGATGTCGTCCAGGGAGGGGTAGGATCCCTTGGTCAGTTCGGCCGATCCCAAGGTGAAGTTGATCGAACGGAAGGCCACCACGCCGTACTGGATGATGGTCTTGGGATTCTGCGTCTCGACCAGCTTGACGGTGTCGCGCTTGACGATCAGGACGGTGTCGTTCTTGAGCACCTTGACGGTGTCGACGCGCACGATGTTCTTGGTGATCGTGTCGCGGCGGATGACGGTGTCTTCCTTGGCGAAGAAACGGCCCAGGAACGGCTTGGCCTTGGCGCCCACCTTCGAGAAGCCAAGCTTCAGGTTCACGCCGATGAGCGGGGTGTTGGACACCTTGTAGAGGGTGCCGTCGCGCAGCCAAGTGGTGCGCTCATCCCACTGCGACAGGCCCACGTCGATGCCCACGCTGCCGTTCAGGCCGTTGTTGGCCTTGAAGGTGCCGCCCACGGTGGCGCGCAGCACGTCGCGGTTCCAGGCGCTGGTGAAGTTGAAGTTGTTGATGAAGTTGTCGAGCTTGGACTCGCCCGAAAGCTCCACGAAGGCACCGTAGCGGCGATCGATCTGGTATTCCGCGGCGAGGCTTCCCAGCAGGGCCGTGTACTTGCGGCGATGTCCGTAGTCGCTGCTCAGCAGCGCGATCACGCCGGCGTTGGCGTGGATCTGCAGCGGGGTGCGGCCGGGGAACTTGGACACGTCCAAGGTCCAGACCATGGTGGGGTTCAGGGCGAAGCCCTGCTCGGTGTAGGCGCCAGCCGTGTTGGTGTCCTTGCCCGACATGTAGGTGTGGCGGGGGTAGTAGCCTGCGCCGGTCGTACCTGTTGGAAGTGATGCGCGCAGCAGGTAGGCGACGCGGAAGGGGGCCTCTACGTATAGGCCCGGGTGCTGGATCTTCACGCCCAGTTGCAGGTCGCCCACGCCGCGCTTGTCGCCGTCGTGCCGGTACCAGGAATCCTGGTAGAAGGGCAGGTCCATGCTGACATCCATCCAGTTGGTCACGCCGTAGCCCAGGTACAGGTCTTCGGAAGCCAAGGCGACGTTCTCACGGCTCATGCCGCCGTTTTTGGGATAGACGGACATGCCTTCGTAGGCGTAGTCGCCCTTGAAGCTCACGCCCACGTCGAAGCTCTCCTGACCCATGACGTACGTGGACACGGTGCGGGAGACGCCCACTTGACCGCTGGTGTTCATGAGGGGATCGGCCTGGACCAGGCTGGTCGCACATGCCGCCAGGCTGAGGGTTCTCGTAAGTACACGACGCATAGTTTCTCCTTGGAAGTTTTCTGACTCGTTCAGGTTATGGGGTTGACAGGCATATTACAAAATGCGATGCAACATGTTTGCTATGAACGAATGTGGCTGGGCCTCGGGGGGCATAGTATCTTTGGGAAAATCCCACGAAACCGAGGAATACGAATTTGTCGCCATTCAAGAATGCCCCGATCCGGATGATGATTGCTTGCACCGTTTGGCTGCAGGTCTCGGGTTGTTCGCTGGCTCCGGGCATGCACCTGGGCATGGAAGCCCCCTCGGGCAATGACGTGGATACCTCTGCGGAGGTCAACGGGCTGCGCGTGCGCCTGCAGAGCATCACGCCTCAGGTGGCCTCGCGGCTTTCGGGCAACGAACGCGTGGTACGCAGCCTGCCCGAATCGCTCACCAAGGAAGTCGCCAAGCCGTATCGCCTGGGACTTTACGACGTGGTCACGGTGGCGGTGTGGGAACATCCTGAACTGACCATGCCCTTGGGACAGTACCGTGCCGATCTCGCTTCGGGCCAGATGGTGGACGAATCGGGGAACATCTTCTATCCGTATGTGGGCATGCTCAAGGCCAAAGATTTGACATCCACCGAATTGCGCGAACGGATCCTGCAATCGCTGTCGCGCGTCCTGAACAATCCCCAGCTGGATGTGAAAATCACAGGGTTCCGCAGCCAGAAGGTGTTCGTGCACGGGGGGGTGACCAAGCCCGGTGCGGTGCCCGTGAGCGATGTGCCCTTGACGCTATTGGATGCCGTAAACCAGGCCGGCGGCGTTGCCCCGACCGGCGACGGTAGCCAAGTGGAGCTGCGACGCGAGGGCAAGACCACCTTGATCGACTTGTATGCCGATTACGGCAACGGCGTGGATCCCAGTCGCGTGGTGCTGCGGGATGGTGACGTGGTTCGGGTTCCGACTCGCGATGAAGGCAAGGTCTATGTGCTGGGGGAAGTGGACAAAGCCCAGGCCTTGGCCCTCAACAACGGTCGCATGAGCTTGGCGCAGGCCATTGCGGAAGTGGGTGGGATTTCGCCGCTTTCGGCGGCTGGCAAAGGCGTGTATGTGGTGCGTATGCGCGATTCGAGCTCTGTGGATCTGTATCATCTGGATGCGCGCAACCCCATGGCCTTGGCGATCGGGGACCGCTTCCCGCTCAAGCCCCGCGACATCGTGTGGGTGGATGCCACGGGCCTGGCTCGCTGGAACCGTGTGGTCAACCTGTTGTCCCCTACCGTCGGGCTGTACAACAGTGTCATGCAAGGCGCCATCTACACGAAGTCTGCGGTACAGTGATGGCGGACCTGCTGTTGGTGCTGTGCACCGGGAACATCTGCCGCAGCCCCATGGCTCAGGCCGTGTTGGCTCGGGAGCTGGGGAATTCTTGGCAAGTGGAGTCGGCAGGCATCGGGGCTTTGGTGGGCGAAGGCATGGACGAGAAGGCTGTGGTTGCACTGGCTGCGGTCGGTCTGGAACTTCCCGAGCACCGGGCGCGCCAGGTGGATGCCGAGATGCTGCGTCGTGCCGCACTGGTGCTGACGATGGAGACCCGTCAAAAGGATGCCCTGGAGCGATCGTATCCATGGATCAAGGGGCGGGCCTTTCGCTTAGGGCATTGGGATGGCATGGATGTGGACGATCCGTACCGGCGCTCCCAGGAGATCTTCTACCACACCTTGCGTGTGATCGAGGACTGTGCTCGGAGCTGGTCTGCGAAGCTTGCGGGAATGGTGCTGGCGTGAACGTGTGGCTGCGCGCTCCTGCGCGGAACGAAAGGTGACGGATGCCTGAGACGCGCAACGATGAGATGACCCTCAAGGATCTGCTGGCGTTGCTGTGGGGCAATCGACTTTGGATTGCTGTTTCTGTGGTGGCGTGCACCGTGGTGGCGGTCTTCTATGCGCTCACGGAGCTGCCGGTGTACCAGACGGATGCTCTTTTGCAGTTGGAGACCAAGAGCAAGAACAGTGGAGCCAATGCCTTGGGGGCCATGGCTGATCTGTTCCAGACCACCAATCCTGCCGAAACCGAGATCGAGGTCATCAAGTCCCGGCTTGTGCTCGGCAGGGCTTCGGAACGGCTCAAATTGGATCTCCAGGCGGTTCCCTTGAAGTGGGGACGTCTGGCGCGCCTGCTTGGCAAGCCGCGACCGACTTTGGAGCTGGAGCGGCTGGATGTTCGGAAGGAGTGGTACGGAAAGCCCTTTGTGCTGGAGCTGTTGGGGCATGGCCGTTATGCGCTGCACGAAAAGTCCTTGGGGAAGGTGTTGGAAGGGACCATCGGAGTGGGGATCGACAGTGCCTCCAATCCCTATCGAGTGGGGGTCTTCGTCTCGGGTGTTGTTGCGCATACGGGGGATCGGTTCGTGGTGATGCACAACGACCCGTTGGTGGGAATTGGTTTCCTTCGCACAAGCATTGGAGTGGCCGAAGTCGGCAAGAAGACCGGCATCATCGGCCTTACGTTCTCGGGTGGGGATCCGTACCGGATCGTCGAAATCCTCAACGAGATCGCCAATGCCTACGTGCGTCAGGACGTGGAGCAAAAGAGCGCGGAAGCCGAAAAGACACTTCAGTTCTTGCAGGAGCAGTTGCCGGATCTGAAGCGCAGCCTCGAAGCTTCGGAGCAACGCCTGAACCAGTATCGCTCCTCGATGGGATCGATTGACCTTTCGGAAGAAGCGAAGCTGGCCTTGAATCAGCAGGTGGAAGTGCAGCAGAAGCTCTTCGAGACGCAGCAGAAGCGCAAGGAAGCATTGCAGCTGTTCAAGGCCGACCATCCCAATGTCCTGACGCTGGACAGTGCCATTGCCAGCCTTACGGGCAAGCTCAATCGGCAGGAAAGCCAAGTCAAGGCCCTGCCCATGCAGCAGCAGGAAGTGGTGCGCTTGATGCGCGACGTTCAGGTGAATACGGAGCTGTACACCGGACTGCTCAACAATTCCCAGCAGCTCAAGGTGGTCAAGGCCGGCGAGATCGGCAACGTGCGCGTGATCGACTATGCTGTGCCCCAATTGCTTCCGACCAAACCCAATCGCCGCAACATCATCCTGGTGGGCGTCATGGTAGGATTTGCTTTGGGTGCGGGCCTTGCCTTGGTCCGCAAGATGCTGCAGCGCGGGGTATCGGATCCTCGCCAAGTGGAGGCATCCTTCAATTTGCCGGTGTATGCCTTGGTGCCGCACAGTGAAGAACAGGTGAGGTTGCGGCGGATCATTTCTCGGGGAGTACCGGGTGTGCATGTGCTAGGGCACAGCTTTCCGGAAGACCTGGCCATGGAAAGCCTGCGCAGCTTGCGCACCACGCTGCAGTTCGCGTTGGCCGATGCTCCCAATCGGATTCTGGTGCTCACGGGTCCTTCAAGCGGCATCGGCAAGAGCTTTGTGAGCGCCAATGCCGCAGTGGTGATGGCCAAGGCCGGGATGCGTGTGCTGCTGGTGGATGGTGACATGCGCCGGGGCAAGTTGCACGCGTCCTTTGGTCAAAAACGCGGGGCTGGCCTTTCGGAAGTGCTGGCGGGATCCAACGAGATGGCTGAGGTGATCGAACAGCCCATTGATGGGCTTTCGTTGTGGTTCTTGAGTTCGGGCACCTTGCCCCCGAACCCCTCGGAACTTTTGCATTCCAAACGCAGCCAGGACTTGATGGCCGATTGGGCGAAGCAATACGACATGGTGGTGGTGGATGCTCCCCCGGTGCTTGCCGTGACGGATGCTGCCATCTTGGCAGGCCGTGCCGGTGCCACCTTGGTGGTGCTCAAGGCGGGCCAGCATCCGTTGGGAGAGATCGAGGCAACACTCTTGCGCTTGAGACAATCGGGGATCGATCCCAAAGGGGCTATCTTCAACGATATCCGTCGCAATGAAGTGGGGCAGCCGTACCAGTATGGCTATCGCTACGAACGGGATCGCGACGCCTGAGATTTGTGTACTTTAATCAAGACCGCATCAGGAGCGAACGCATTCAGCAACGGGCTCGCTCTTTGCTTCTACTGACACGAGACCCCTTCGAGGGGTACTTGGGTGCCAGAAAGGAACACTAGTTGAGCCATGACGTCCGAGCATACGCCAGCTCCATTGCCTCTTCAGGCAATGGTTTGCTGCGGCTTCCGGTCATGGATGTGGGGATTTCCATGGGTTCATCGGAAGAACTCATGGAGGAACTGGTGCGGCTGTCGGACCATCGCAAGTCCAGTGCCTACGTGTGTTTTGTGAATGTTCACATGATGGTGGAAGCGCATCGCAATGAGGAGTTCCGGATAATTGTCAACAATGCGGATGTCTGTTGCCCAGACGGTGTGCCGGTGGCCAAGAGCATCGGTTGGTTCTACGGCATTCACCAACCGCATATGGCAGGTCCCGACACACTTCCCAAGTTGGTGGCCAAGGCGGGGGAGCTGCACAAGCGGATCTTCCTGCTGGGGTCCACCGAGGACGTGCTGGAACAGTTCGTGGAACGGACGGCGCTGGAGTACCCCGAGGCCGTGATCTGCGGCTATGAAAGCCCTCCGTTCCGGGAGTTGACGGAGGAAGAGGACACCGCCCTGGTGCGGAAGATCAACGATTCCGGCGCGGACATGATCTTCGTGGCGCTGGGGTGTCCCAAACAGGAGAAGTGGATGGCCGCCCATCGCGGTCGGGTGAACGGCTGCATGTTCGGATTGGGATATGCCATTCCGGTATTTGCCGGGATGGCCAGCCGTGCCCCGCGTTGGATGATCGATCATGGCCTGGAATGGTCCTTTCGCCTGTTTTCCGATCCAAAGCGCCTGTTCAAGCGCTATGTGGACACGAATTCCATCTTCGTGCGGCGTGTGCTGATCAAGTGGGTGGCCAGCCGATGGGAACGCGTGTTCTTGCCTGCGGGCAGGAAAGCGCTTTGATGGGATGCATCGCAGGGCAAGGGTGCTTGGTGTGACCTGGGCCGAGTCGGAGACCCTGGAGTTCAAGGCTTCCTTTGGGGAATGGAAGGAAGCCGTGCAGACCCTGTGCGCCTTCGCCAATGCCAAGGGCGGCACCGTGGCGGTCGGGATCGACGATGCGGGCCAGCCGACGGGTCTTGAGATCGGGAAGGGATCCATCGAGGATCTGCTCAACAAGATCCGGCTCAATACGGATCCGGTCCTGTATCCTTCCGTGGCGACGCGGACCTTCGGATCGGAGATCTACCTGGAGGTCCAGGTGCCCGAGTCCGAGGCCAAGCCGGTCTTCGCTTTCGATCGCGCCTACGTGCGGGTGGGGAAAACGACGCAGAAGTTGTCAGCTACGGCGGTGCGGGAGATTGTGCAGCGCCATGCCCAGGTGCGCCTGGACGAAGCGGCAACGACGGAGGGGACTCCCTTCGAGGTCTCGCATCTACTGGTCGGAAGGCCGGAGCTGGCGGGGTTGGCATCGGATGCCGCCTTCCGGGCCGAAGGGCGGCCGACCTTGGCCTTGCACCTGAGCCTTGCCGGGATCGAGCCGTGCCCCCAAGCCGGCATCCAAGCGGCCCTATTCAAGGGCACGACCATGGCGACCTTTTTGGACATGAAGGTGTTCGAGGCTCCGCTCCTGGTGGCGTTGGAAGACGCCATGGACTTCGTGCGCAAGCACCTTTCGATGGAAGTGATCCTGGACGGGAGCCCGCGCCGCAAGGAGGCGTGGGCGGCGCCGTTGACCGCAGTGCGCGAGGCGCTCATCAATGCCGTGGTGCATCGCGACTACGGCGATGCCGGCCAGGTTCAGGTGCGGATCTTTTCGGATCGCTTGGAGGTCTGGAGTCCCGGTCGCCTTGCCAACGGCGTTCCCGTGGAGCTGCTGGAGTCGCAGGGGCGATCGGTGCCCCGCAATCGTCTGCTGGCTCGGCTCTTTCGCCGTGCCGGTGTGATCGAGTCCTTCGGGACCGGGTTCCAGCGCATGGCGCAAGCCTGCCGGGATGAGGGCAAGCCTGGCCCACGATTCTTCGAAGCGGCCGGGGCCTTCGTGGTGGCATTTTCCATGGTGACCCCGCTAACTACGCTAACGCCAGATGAGGGAGTAAGTGAGGGAGTAAGTGAGGGAGTAAGTGAGGGAGTATTGTTGGCTCTGATTCGGGAGAATCCAGACCTCCGTCTTCCGCAACTGGCGGTGCGTTTGGATGCCGCGCCCAAGACTGTGGAACGCTGGCTGGCGTCCTTGCGTCGTGGCGGTGTGGTCGAATTCCACGGTTCGCCCAAGACCGGCGGCTACCGCATCGCTGCTCGCCTTGCCGGAAAGGACGGGCCATGACCTGGGCCGAGTCGGAGACCCTGGAGTTCAAGACGAGCTTCAACGAGGACGTGTCCCAGACGCTGTTGGCACAGATCTTCAAGGATGTCGGCTGGATCGGAAAGTACGGATCGAGGATCAAGCGCGTGCGATCGGGGTTGGAGCATCACGGGGTGGCGATGCCGGAGTATCAGAAATACCGCAAGAGTCTCCTGCATCACTGCCGGGAAGTTTTAGCTTGAACGTCGTGAACCAGCTCCAGCCGCTTCCCGTAGGCATCCAGGACTTCGCGCAGCTGCGCGAGGGCGGGTTCCTCTACGTGGACAAGACAGAACTTGTGCATCGCCTGGTGACGACCTCCAAAGCGGTGTTCCTGTCGCGGCCTCGGCGGTTCGGGAAGTCGCTTCTGTGCAGCGTGTTCGCGAACCTCTACGAAGGGCGCAAGGAGCTGTTCGAGGGGCTTTGGATCCAGGGCCAGTGGAACTGGGACAAGAAGCACCCGGTGGTGCGGATCTCGTTCGAAACAGGTCTGTTTCTGCGCGAAGGGGAACTGCGGGAAAGTCTCGCCAGGCAAGTGCGAGCTATCGGCAAGGTTCACGGAGTGGATGTCGCAGAACCGGCATCGCTTGGTGCTTTGCTTGCTGCTTTGCGGGGCAACGTAGACAAGCCGGTCGTCCTGATCGATGGCTACGACTTGCCCATTCAGCGATGCCAAGAAGAGATTTCCAACCTCGGGAAAACCAGGAGCGGTAGCATCTTGCGTGCGCTGCGCGACAATGTCCAGTTTCTTGAAGAGTTCCTGTCGGCATTGGTGGCGGAAGACTTGGAGTTCCTGTTCGTGACAGGGCGCATGCGTGCTGATCTACAGGCCCTTGGTGGCTTGATGGACATCTCCAGGGACGCGGCCTACGCGACCATATGCGGTCTTACAGTGCAGGACATCGTGCAAAGCCTATCTGCCAGACTTGCTGCTACCTGTGCCCGTACGGGGCGAGGGATCGAGGGAACCCTCGAAGGGTTGGTCAGTCGGCACGGTGGTTTTCGCTTCTTTGCCGGTGCTCAGAGCGTATTCAGTCCAGCGGAGCTCTTCTGCGCCTTGTCTGGGGATGATTACTCACCGGGATGGGCCATGGGCGGAAATCCTGGCTATCTCCTGAATGCACTGCGGGAGAGTGACGGGGATCTGCCGGATCTGCTGGCGTCCAGAGCCTTACCGGATGACTATTCACTCCTCTCGCCCCTTGCGCCGGAGTTGGTTTCGCTCCATGTTCAGTCCGGAACTCTTGTGCCGACAGTTTCTGGGGATGGGCTTGACTTTCCCAATTCGGATGTGCGGGTTGATTTTCTGATCCATTACCTGAAGCACAATCATGCCGTGCGTATGCAGGACGGCTATGCACATAGCTGGATGCTCAGAGCTTTGCGAGACGGTGATATCGATCAATTTTTCAAAACCTATTTGAGGGTATTGAACGATCCTTGGCGTATGGCTAAGGCCCCGCAGGATGTGGTGCACAACGGGGCTGGGCTTCTCTATGCGTATTGCATTTTCTTTGCCGTGCCAACATCAGATGTGATCGTACGACTGTTCAAAGAGGCTGGGCAAAGGGATATTGTCGTGATCGATCTTCCCGAGATCTGCTACCTCTTCGAGTTCAAACGGGACACCGACACGGCCGAGGCTTTGGCCCAGATGGCTGTGAAGGACTACGAAAACCAGTGGGAAGGTCGCTTGCTTGCGGATGGCACCGAAAAGCCGGTGCGCAAGGTGGCCGTGACCTTCGGGACGGCCCAGCGGAACCTCGTGAAGTGGGAGATTGCTTAGATGCAAGCGTCCCATCGGGTGGCAATGAATACGGGCATCCTGTATGCCCGCATGGCCATCACGGTCTTGATTTCCCTACACCACCCGCGTGATCTTGAATGCCTTAGGGGCCGGGGATTTCGGCATCTTCAATATTGTGGGCGGGGCCATTGCCATGCTCACCTTCCTCAATACCAGCATGGCCGCTGCCACCCAGCGGTTCATGTATTGTTGTGATTTTCTAGTTTTGCATTTTCTGAACATTAGAATTGAGGCCGGATGAGCTTTCAAATGCCGATGAGGTCAATACGTTTCAATGCGGTCATGAATGGAATCAAGACCATTTCTTCGATGATCTTCCCTCTGATCACATTCCCCTACGTTTCGCGAATCCTTGGTCCGGAAGGAACAGGGAAAATCAATTTTGCGTGGACTTTCGTGGGATATTTCGTACTCGTGGCGACCATTGGAATCCCCTATTATGGGGTGAGGGAAATTGCACGGATCCGAGACGAGCGAGATCGCATGGCGGATCTGACGCAAGAGTTGCTGGTCCTTCATCTTGGGGCATCCCTGATTGCAACACTCGCCTTTTTTTTCGCGGTTTTCGTGAGTGGCAAGCTTGCGCAGGAACCAAGTCTCTATCTGGTGGTCGGAACATCGATTCTGTTATCTGCGGCAGGGATGGAGTGGCTTTACCAAGGCCGCGAGGAATACGCATACATCACCACCCGCAGTCTGCTTTTTTCTGTTGTTTCCATGGGTGCGCTTTTCCTTTTCGTGCACGGCAAAGGCGATTATGTGATTTATGCTGCCATCGGGGTGGCAGCCAGCCTAGGGTCCTGCATCATGAACTTTTGGAATGCAAGAAGCATCATCAGCTCCAAACGGTCATCCCCTTGGCAGTTTAGACGTCATTTCGGATTCATCGGGACGGTCTACGTCATGGGCTTGATCAGTAGCCTATACCTCAGTGCGGATGTGCTCTTTCTAGGATTCATGAAAGACGATCGCCAAGTGGGGATCTATTCAGCATCGACCAAACTGACCAAGCTAGTTGCTACCCTCATCGCTTCGGCTGGTGCCGTGTTGATGCCTCGACTCTCCTATTACGCAGAAAAAGGGATGGACATGGAGTACCGTCGCACTCTCGGAAAGTCCATTGCGGTGACACTTCTTTTCAGTCTCCCTTGCGTAGCTGGTTTGGTTCTGTTGAGTCGTGAAATCATCGCAGTTTTTGCGGGTCACCAGTATGCGGAATCAGCCCATTGCATAGTCATAACCGCTCCCGTGATCTTGCTCTCAAGTATTTCCAATATTCTGGCTTGGCAGGTCCTTTACCCCAAGAGCGGAGAACGGAAGATCCTCGTGGCGATGATCGCAGGCGCCGTTGTTGCCTGCTTTTTGAATTTCTTCCTGGTTCGAGTGTGGGGATATTCAGGTGCAGCTTTTGCTTTGTTCTTCTCTGAGGTGGCAGTGTTCATCTTCCTCTGGATTCCCTCGCGCAGCGGATTGGAAGGGGCTGGCATTCTCAGAAGTTGCGCTAGTCCATTCCTTGCTACGATCGGGATGCTGGTCTTCCTCCTCCTGCTTCGTATTTGGAACCTCGGCAATTTTTCACATCTGGCCGTAGGAGTGGCAGGAGGAGGCGTGGTCTATATGGGTATCTTGCTTCTGCTGAAAGATCCTTTGGCGCAGGAACTCAAAGAGCTGGTTTTCAAACGGTTTGGCAAGGCGGTAGGCGCATGACCTTTGAACAGTTGTATCGGACCAGCCTCTGGAAAACATTGTGGGTGAACTTTTCCTTGCTGCCAGTGAAGCAGGCCTGGCGACTTCCATTTTTCGTTGCACACGGCGTGGAGATTCAGAGTCTGAAGGGATCGGCAGAAGTTGCGCTCAATCGACCGAATGTGGTTCAAATCGGTTACCATCGCGTTGGTGTCATCAGTCGACATGTTCCAACTGTTCTTGAGATCAAGGGAAAATGGATTGTGGATGGCCGCGCATTTTTGGGTCATGGGTCTGGAATCTCCGTGATCGAAGGTGGGTGTCTCCATTTTGGGGATGGATTTCAAATCACTTCCAGTAGCAGGATCGTGTGCAAGAAATTCATTCGTATCGGGAAGAATGTCTTGTGTTCCTGGGATGCAACCATCATGGACACGGATTTGCATCACGTTTCGGATGCTGAGGGGAATGATCTGAATCCAGATCAAGAAATTACGATTGGGAATGATGTTTGGATCGGATTGGGTGCGTTGATTGTCAAAGGGAGTCGCATTCCCGATGGCAGTGTCGTTGGAGCAAGATGCTTGACGAACAAGAGATTGGAAGAAGATAATGCGATCTATGTTGGCAGTCCGGCACAGTGCATTCGATCTGGAATTCGTTGGGAAGGCTGATGCTGGGTATTCCATACAGTTCAAACTTCTCGCTGTCTAAGTGCTGGCAGTATGGGATTGTCTTTGCTCTATTGATTCTTAGTACGCACTTCTGGTCTTTCCAGGGCATCTCGAATGGGATGTTTATGGCTGGAAATAATCTAATCATACTTTTATTGATTGCCTCGCTTGTGTGGAAATTTACTCCCATATGGACGGGGCGCAGGCCTTTTGAATTGTTCGCTCTTTGGTTTTTTTTGTACCCGTTCTTTGCTGCAATACCGGCAGCTATTGTGCATGATCAGTCGTTGCTTCAAGGTATGTATGGATTGAAATTGAATGCATTTTGGTTGCTGTATTGGTATCTTCATTCGCGAGATTTTTCCATGAGCGCACTTTGGAAAGCTGTGTTGGTGATGGGGGTCGGTTGGAGTGCAATCACAATCTTTCAGCAATTTTCCGCAAGTCCCTTGTTCTATTCGCGGATAGATACGGAAGGGGACTCGCCCTTTGAAATGCGTTCAGGTGTGGCTCGATTTCTAATCGAGGGAGAAGGGTTTGGTATATTGACCTTGTTCTTTGCTCTGCAAAGAAGCTTGGATAAAAGTCTACATGGAATGATTCGGTTGGCATGGATGGCGCTTTTTACGTTCCAGATTTTAGGCGTATTGTTTTTTGCTACCCGGCAGGTTTTGGGAGTTGGCTTGGTTTGTCTCTTGATTCAGGGGATTCTTTCAAGAAAGAGTGTTGGTTGGAGAGCGGGTATTGTCTTTTCTGTAGTATTGGCGAGTATTGCGGCATGGCCACTCATCAATGCCTCTTTGGGGGATGTGATACAAGGTACGCGTAGTGATTTATCGGAAAGCAATGTGCGATATGAAGCTATGAATTATTTCATTTTTGAGCATTGGAAATCGCCCCTTTTGTGGCTTGTTGGCAATGGCCGTGCAATTGCAGGGACCTCGTACGGGGATTTCATGAATTCCTTGGCTCAGACCCGAGGACTTTGGCAAGTTGACATCGGGATTTTTGGCGAATTCAGTCAATTTGGTTTGGTTCATGTTGCTGTGATCATTGCGCTTTTCGTGAAATCTTTGCGCTACCTCAAGATCCAAAATCAACTCGCGTTAGGTGTGATGTTTCTGTATCTATTTATTAGATTGCCGTTGAATTGCACGTTGACAATGTCTGCTTGGATTCCATTCATGTGTGTGATTTTTTATTTTGGTGATCGAATGTCAATGGGGAGTGCTAAATATGTGTGATCTCGCGATCATAATTCCGGCCTACAAGCCGTGGTTTCTGGAAGCAAGCTTGGAGTCGATTGCTCGCCAGACCAATCAGAATTTTCACGTCTATATTGGAGACGATGCGAGCCCATTTGATTTGGAGCCGATTGTTCGCCGTTTTGAACATCGCATTCATCTCACATATAAGAAATTTGAGACGAATTTTGGTGGAACTGATCTTGTTGCGCAATGGGAACGGTGCATTGCATTGTCCGAAGAACCGTGGATCTGGCTTTTTTCGGACGATGATGTCATGAGCCCGGAGTGCGTCTCGGAGTTTTATAACGCAAGGCAATTGTCCCACGATACATCGTGCATCTATCGCATCAATACTTGGATCATGAACAAGTCCGAAACGCGTGTTCGTGATAATTTTCGAACTCCTGAACGGTTTTCAAGGGCTGATTTCGCCACATGGCTCTATCTTCAGCAAAAGCTTTGCTGTGCAGTCGTGGAATACATCTTTCCTCGCGAGATCCATCGTCTGTCAGGAGGATTTATCTCATTTCCTGTTGCTTGGCATAGCGACGATGCCACCTGGTTCAAGTTCGGGAAATATGCGGATTTTCATACTCTGGCGGGAGGAGAGATTGGGTTGCGGCAGAGTGGAGAAAATCTTTCCGCTCTTACGACAAATCTCGATGCAAAGTTGAAGGCAGAACAGCTGTTTGCTGATTGGATGCATTCACAGACCGAAGATTCCTTGGCCCAGAGGATTGCGTCACAACTTGGGTTGTTGGTGTACTCGAATGTTGGTTCAGTAAGGGTCCGAAAACTTTTATATCAGTATATTCGTCTCTCCCAGCCAAAAACAATCAAGGAATGGGTCTTGGCCTCGATACATCTTGCGAAGATAAGCCTCCGAAGAAGTCGGCATGTGGCTTCGCTTTGGCGAGAAAAACTATGAAAATATTGACGATCGTGCTGGATCTAGGCTTAGGTGGGACGCAACGTACGGCGGAAAATTTCTCAAGTGCCTACCTTGGTGCAGGGCATCAAGTCGTTGTTCTCTGCACCGAAGCACTTGGAGAGCGTGCCGTACAACTGGAAAATCAGGGGGCAAAAGTCCTACTGAAAACAGGGGATTGGCTGTCTGAAGTCATCTCGTTTCAGCCTGATATCGTTCATGTCCATAGCTTGAAAATCTCACGCGAAACACTTCTTCCTATCCATCAAACGGTGAAGGCTACGTGGGTTGAAACCAATGTGTTTTCCAGGCCCAGCGATTACGAAGATTTGCTCGATTGGTCATTGCAGCTTTCTGATTGGGCCAGCTGGGTATACTTTTGCAGACGAGGATTCCGTAAGGGACCTAAAGTTCGGGTGCTCGGAAATGCGATAGATTGTAATCGTTTTTTTCGCAGTTCGGATAGTGCTATCGCTGAGTTTTGCCGTGGTTTGGGGATTCAAAAAGAACATTCCTTGATTTATGGTCGCGCAGGACAGCCGCACCCAACAAAATGGGACGCTGTTGTGATTGATGCCTTTTGTCAACTGTTTCAGGGAAACTCCTTTCTTTTGTTGTTGGGAGCGTCAGATGATATCAGGGAAAAAGTCTCGTCGTTGCCAGAAATCATCAAGAACAATATCCATCTTTTGCAGCCTAAATTTGATGATGCATATTTGTGCGATTTTTACTCTTCACTTGATTTGTTTGTTCATGCATCCAGTCAAGGTGAGAGCTTTGGGCTTGTTCTTATCGAATCCATGCTGTGCAATACTCCTGTCTTGACGCTTGCGACTCCTCATTCGGATAATAGCCAACTTGAGATCATATCGAAAATCCATCCAGGTCTCGTTGCCGCCAACAAACGTCAATTTTCCGCTTGTTGGAACGATTGGAGCCGTAAATTGGACTCTTTGCGCACATTAGGTGCTGCAAAGAAGACGATATTTTCAGGTTTGTATAATAAAGAGCATTTGGCTGCGGAGCTTGTTCGTCTATGCCAATCTGAAGAGAAGTCAATCACGTGGGCCGATTCCATGAAGGCGATTGTTCATTGCCAACTTCGAATCGTCAAAGGGTGGCGTTTCCTTCCCGTTCTACTTCTAAGGCCCCTATTCAGCGCATTTAGAATCAGCGGGTGGGAAAAAGTTGCTCGTCGCGTCTGGAGCTATACATGACTGCGACGACCTCTCATGAACTAGAATGCCCTCCGGTCCTCCTCCTCCTTTTCAATCGTCCAGCAAATGCCAAGCGGTTGTTGGAGCATGTACGACAGGGTAAACCCAAACGCCTGTACCTCTCGGTGGATGGACCTCGTCCAGAAAAGGACGGGGAAGCGGAGCTTGTCTTGGCGGTCCAGCAAGTTGCCCAAGACGTCGATTGGGACTGCGAGGTCCACACACGTTTTCTCACCGAGAATGTAGGGTGCAAGCACGGGCCGGCGGGAGGCATTTCGTGGTTCTTTGAGCACGAGGAGATGGGCATCATTCTCGAAGATGATTGTCTTCCTGATCCGACCTTCTTCCCTTTCTGTGGGGAACTGTTGGATCGATATCGGGCAGACGAACGGGTGATGATGATCTCGGGGGACGACTTTGCCCGATCTCGGACCTTTGCAGCGACAGAATCCTACTACTTCCACAAGTACCAGCTCATCTGGGGCTGGGCCACGTGGAAGCGCGCCTGGTCCCGCATGGATCTGGAAATGGCCACTTGGAAACTGCGGAACAAATGGACCTTTCTACGTCGCCATTGCAAGAGCGTGGATGAGCGATTGTTCTGGCTCGAAAATTTCAACAAGGTCGCAGATCCTCGGGAAAATTCGATCTGGGATTACCAATGGCTCTATACCCTTTGGTTGCATGATGGGTTGTGCATTTCCCCTGTTGGCAACTTGGTCAGCAACGTGGGTTTTGGTGAAGATGCCACGCACACGACTGGACGGAACGACAACCATGGGCTGGCCATGGAGCCGGTCGAATTCCCGTTGCGACACCCTGAATTCGCAGTGGATCTTCGCTTGCAGGAAGAAATCCGCAGACGGTTCTATATGCCTCGCAGGCGTGGTCTTCTGTTCATCGCCTCTTGGCTTCGCAACGGATTGAAGCGAAAGTGGTCCGGAGGGAATCCATGACACACCTGAGGTTGCTCCTTCGTGAAATGAAGCTTGGTTTCAAACGGTTTCGGTTGCGGCAGCAAACCGTGAGGATAGATCCTTTCACAAACTTCCACGAGTCCGTGTTCGAGGGGTACAACGGAATCGGGATGGGGGGGGATGTCAGCGGGACGTATTTTGGCCGCCATACCTACGTGGGCGATCACTGCATCCTCCGGCACAGCCAAATTGGACGGTATTGTTCGCTGGCTCACAACGTCTGTATCGTGGAGGGAAACCACCCTCTGGAGTTTGCGAGCACCTCACCCGTCTTTCACTCGTTGCGAAAACAGACTGGAGAGACCTATGTTTCTCATGCGAGCTTCACGGAGTATCGATTTGCGGATCCGGCTTCCCGGCGAAGTGTGGTGATCGGAAGCGATGTATGGATCGGGCATGGTGCCCTCATCATGAGTGGTCTGAACATTGGCCATGGGGCGGTTGTTGCCGCTGGTGCAGTGGTGACACGGGATGTCGCACCGTACGAAATCGTGGCCGGAGTCCCTGCGCGTGTCATGCGGAAGCGCTTTTCTGATGACATCTGTGCGCGTTTGCTGGCTTCGCGTTGGTGGGAACTCAGTGAAGAATCGTTGCGAGCCTGTGCGACCAGTGCTGGCGATCCGGAAGCGTTCCTTCGAAACTTGGAAGCCATAGAATGAGTTGCGTCACCTCTGGAACCGCTGCTCCGATCCGGAGCACTTCCCACCCTCTGGTGTGTTGCATGGCCCATCTGAGATGCATTTCCTTCAATTTGATGACGATGCTCGGATGGAAAATTTTTCCGGATGTTGTCTAATGTTGGCAAATCGAGCGAATTGGTCTTTCAGTTTCAATTGCGCAATCAACTTCACATTCCGTACTTGAAAATTCTACGTAGGAACAGTATGAACCCTTTGTGCGCTGCGAAAAATACACTAAGACAGATAAGAAGTGTTTTTAGGAAATGGCGGGTTGATCGCGAAATTCAGATGAAAGGGGAGCCTGTTTCGACGCAGATTCGAGATGCGATCTTGTCCGGAAAACCGCTGTTTGTGGGGCGATTTGGAAGCATTGAAATTGATGCGCTAGTGCAATTTGAAAAAATCCTGACCAGGAAAACGCAATGGAGTGCCGATGCGTTCAAAAACCTGAAATCCAATGCAGGAGTCTTTCCCCTTGAATATGATGTGATCAATGGCTTTTATGAAAAGTATCTCGAATCCATGCCGATGCTTGATGTTCTCGGCTCATGGTGTTCTGACGAAATTCGATTTCACAGAAGATTTAGTCAAGCTCTGCGAGTGCCTCTTGCTGATTTAGAGCCGTATTTCCATGAGGTGCCGTGGAGTTCGGCATTGGAAGGGAAAACTGTTTTAGTTGTTCATCCATTTGTACGTACAATTGAACGTCAGTATCATGGTAATTGGAATAAGCTGTTTCCTCATGCAAATGTATTGCCTGATTTTAATTTGGTGACGATAGAAGCGATTCAGTGCATCGGTGGGAATGCTGAATATAGTAGCTGGGATGAGGTGTATGAGCTGATGAAGAGCAAAATCGAGGCGATTGATTTCGATGTCGCGATTTTGGGTTGTGGAGCCTTCGGATTTCCTCTGGCCGCTCATGTCAAAAAAATGGGGCGACAGGCCATTCATTTGGGCGGTGCTACACAAGTGATGTTTGGAATCAAAGGGAAACGATGGGAGTCAATCCCTGCAATTTCTAAATTTTTCAATGATTACTGGTGCCGCCCTCTGAACGAAGAAATGCCGGAAAATGCATTGGAAATTGAAGGAGGAGCGTACTGGTGACCTGTTCGGATTCAAGTTTTTTTGCTCGGGCGAAATCCTGTTGCATGGATCGTTCTCTTTGTCACTTGAGCTTGGTGTGATGAGTCAAGTCGCCTATCTGGTGTTAGCTCATGCCGACCCGGTTCAACTCCATAGACTCGTTGGAAGACTTGCTCCGTACGCGGCTGTTTTTATTCATCTTGATGCTAAAGCCAAACGCGAAGATTTTGCATGCACTGAAGCTCTTTCCAACGTGGTATTTGTGGAGGATCGCAGAAGCGTGAGTTGGGCGGGAATCAGCATGGTTGACGCGATGTTGGCGACGATGAGAACGGCACTGGGTTCCGGAAAACGTTTTTCGAAATTGGTTTTTCTTTCAGGGGCTTGTTACCCGATTTCGGACATTGAAAGGATCAACGCTTGGTTTGAGCGCGAGCCTAGTCGTGAGATCATTCGGTGGATCGATATGCGGGAGAGTCCTCATTACCTTAAGCAGTTGTCAAAACGCTGGTTCAAGGAACCACTGCTGGAGTTTACTCATCCCAAGTTTCGAACCCTGGAAAAGACGCTTCGTTATGGCCTAAGGAAGCTGCCTTTGCAGAATCCGAGTCCCTGGGAACCACAGATGATTCCTTGTTTTGGATCACAATGGTGGGCGCTCACTCATGATTGTTGCCGGTATATCGTAGATTTTGTTGACAATAATCCTTGGTATCGCGAAATGAATGCTTCCACATTTTCTCCCGATGAACATTTCTTTCACACGCTGGTGGCAAATTCTCCTTTTGCAGCCAATGCGGATGGATTGCAGAAATTTCAATATGTCAGTACATGGTACTTGGCGAATTTTCACTTGATCGATCCTGGGCTTTCCAAGTGGTTTAGTTTGGAAGACTGGGACCTTGTTGCCGGGAGTGACAAGCTCTTTGTGCGAAAGGTGCGCAGCGGTGTGAGTGATGCTTTATGCGATCGTTTGGACCAGATGGCCATAACCTCCTTGGAGAGAATTTGATGACTTATTTTTCCAATTTCCTCCGTTGGTGCATGATTCTGTTGAATGGTGCTGTTCTAGATTTGAAAAATCTTTCAAATCGCCAACAAAAAAGGTGGATTGGCGTAGATCATGCACGCTCGTTTGCTATTGTGATGATGGTGTTTTTTCATGCGAGTGTCGATGGCTGTGATGGAAAAGAAGGCTGGTTTGTGCATGCGATGTCATGGTATCGAATGCCTATTCTATTTATTGTATCCGGCATTTTTGTGGTTAAGACTCGGGATATTTTCTCCTACACCGCAAAGCGATTCAAAAGACTCATGCTACCTTACGTTGCATTCAAGCTTGCTTGGATCATTCCACTTCTATTTCTTGGATTTGGGAATTTCAAAGAGTGGCTTGAATCATTTTTGCTCATGAATGGAAATGGAAGTACTCAGACGCATACGTGGTTTATTCCTCCATTATTTCTTGCCAATGTTTTTGCTGCCGGTATCTGGTTGCTAGGATGTGGACGACGTAATCTCATTCTGGTAATTGCAGTTGGATTGATTGCTGTTGGCGGCAGTTTTATGCTGTATGCGTTACATATTTCTAATGCCAATAGGCTTTTCATGTCTCTGGATTTGATCCCATTGCTGGTTGGGTATGTTCTATTGGGGGCGTGGCTGGGAAGTTCGTTGACTTGGACAGATAGAATGACTAGCTCTTTTGAACATAATTCATTTCGGTTGGTTGCTTTGTTTTTAGCCTTGTTAGGCCTGTTTGTTGCGTATTATGCCGGGTGGCGAGTTTCTCTTTATAGCCGAATTTTGCCAACGAATTTACTCGCAGCACCAGTCTTAGCGTTGACTGCGGTTGCATTGATTTTCGCTCTTTCGTGGCGTATCCCATATGTGTTTGAGCGATATTTTCTTCTGTTGGGTCAAACATCCATGTTTGTATTTCTCTATCATTATTTTTTGTTGCGAAGGCTACTATGGATTTTCGAGGAGTGCGGCATGGATCTTTGGTCTAGAGTTGTGTTGGCTGCCACAGTTCCGCTGATTCTGTTACCACTCACAATGTATGCTCTCGCCAGGATCCATCAGTGGGCAAATGGCCGCATAAGCTCAAAAATAGTCTATGAAGTGTAAGCTGCATTCTCTATGTGATGGAATGTATGAATTTACAGGTTCTCTATTTTATCAGGTTTCCATACAGGTTGCATCATGACTACTCCACGTCTTACCATCGTCACAGTCACTTACAATGCCCAAGAGCATATTCAGGCTACCCTACAAAGTATTCTGGCGCAGACCTTCCTGCAGCTGGAGTGGTTGTTGGTGGATGGTGGCTCCAGTGATCGCACGGTGTCGGTTGCGAAGGCCCTGCTGGAGAAATCAAATATGGTCTTTCGGATTGTTTCAGAGCCTGATCAAGGCATATACGATGCTATGAATAAAGGGCTTAAGTTGGCTCAGGGTGACTATATACTCTTCCTGAACGCTGGCGACGTTCTCTATGGGCCGCAATCCTTGGGAAGTCTTTTCGAAGACAATCCGACCGAAGATTTGCTTTATGCTCCTTTGGCCTTGATGAGAAGAGGGCAGTTGCAGAAAATTATTCCCGTCCCGCCCAAGCTTGGATGGAAAGATTGGGTTCGTGGGATGGTCGTTTCTCACCAAGGCATGCTTTTTCGTCGCAAGGTGGCTTTGCCCTACGATCTCTCGTTCCGATATACGTCGGATCTGGATTGGTGCATTCGCTGTCTCAAGCAGGCTACCAGTACTCGCGTGCACCCTCATCCCTTGGTGTGCTATCAAGGTGGAGGTTTTTCGGAACTTAATTTTATCGGTTGTTGGAAAGATAACTTTCGAATCATTCGGCAGCATTATTCGTGGATTGATATTTTAGGGCAGGTTCCTCGTTATGCTCATGAATGGCTGCGTTACGTCTATCGCTCAGTGCAAAGAAGGGGGGCTCGGTGAATACGATCCTTGTCTCGAACATTCCTGCCCCCTATCGTGAACCGGTCTATGAGGCCGTAGCGAAGGATCTTGCGGGTTTCATGGTCTTGTATTGCCAGCCGGTGGAACCGGATCGGCAGTGGAAGTTTCTGCTTGGGAACTATCCTATGAAGTTTCTCAAGGGGACGGCCTTTACCTACAACCGGATCTATTCGCATCACGTGCATTGGAATCCGGGGATCTGGGCGGAATTGAACCGGCTCGATCCGGCGGTGGTCATCACCAACGGCTACAACCCGTCCCATCTTGTTGCCTTTCTGTGGGCGAGATTCAAGGGCCGTAAGCATGTGGCCATGACGGATGGATGGCTCAAGAGCGAGGAGCATCTCACTTTCGCGCATCGGGCTTTGAGATGGTTCATTTTGTCCCAGACCGCAGCGTTCATCGGTGCTTCGAACCGCAGTCTTGAGCTGTTGCAACACTACGGAGCCAAGGTGCAGCAATGCTTCTTGAGTTATTTGTGCGGCAACAATGACCAGTTCCCCCAAAAACCAAATCCGGGACAATCGCGCCCCTATGACCTGATGTTTTCGGGGCAGTTCATCGAACGGAAGATGCCATTCTTCTTCTGTGAGGTTGCAGAACTCCTTAAGAAGCAACGCGGCCGTCTGCGTGTGCTTCTGATCGGTGATGGTCCACTTCGGGAAGAAACGCTGGCTCGGCTGGCGGCTGCAGGTGTCGAGTATGATTATCCAGGATTTCTTTCACAGGAAGAGCTTCCTGCGCGCTATGCTTCGGCAAAGATATTTCTCTTTCCCACTCTTCAAGAATGCTGGGGCGTCGTGGTCAATGAGGCCTGTGCGGCAGGAACGCCGGTGATCACCTGCGACAACACTGCCGTGGATGGAGAGCTGATCGATCATGAAGTGACAGGTCTTGTTTTGCCTTTGGATGCGCAAACATGGGCCCACGAAGCAGACAAATTGCTCACGGATCCCGATGTATGGACGCGCTTGTCACTCGCGGCACGAGAGCGTGTAGGCGCCTACACATACTCTTCAGCGGCTAAAGGCATTGTTGCTGCGATCCGATTTGTGGAAAACGTATCTTTCCGATGAGCACTGGATTCCTTGGAAATGCCCATGTTATGGGCTTGCCACAATACTGTGGCGTATATCATATCGTAACAAAAGCGATTTGCTCATGAATTTACTTCAGTCATCAATTGTTTTGGAATCAATAGCCTATATAGGGATTCCGTTTATGCTCTTGTGTGGGACTTCTCCATGGAGTGCTAAGAATGGGGTTTTGGAATTTTCAAGCACGGCTAGATACAGAGGTGTCTGCATTTTTTATGTAGTCATTCATCACATTGTTCTTCTTATGCAGAATCCGAATTGGCTGTATCCATTGCGATATACGGGTCATTATTGTGTGTGTTTTTTCTTTTTTCTTTCAGGGTATGGTCTTGAATCTTCCTTGCAGCAAAAAGAAGGATACCTGAATCATTTCCTTTCAAAGCGGATTATGAAAATCTATTTCCCATTCTTGTGTGTGAATGCTATTGCGTCGTTCCTTCCTTGGTATCATCAGAGTACTGCATGGGGAAATTTGCGACAAGTTGTTGGGATATCGCTTTTGGATCAATCTCAATGGTTTATTATTGCAATTCTATATCTTTATGCGGCATTCTGGCTGGCGCATAAGGTTTTTCGTGTGAAAATTGCTTTGATTGTGATTTTTTTGTTGACTGCTTTGTGGATAATAGTCTTGCGACATTTGAAAACGAATGACTCGTGGTGGTATATGAGCGTTGCGTTTTTTCCATTAGGCTGCTATTTTGCCTCGAAAAAAGCAAGATGGACAGAGTGTCTTTCTCGATACGGTATTCGAATATTTTCATTATCATTGGTTGCTCTGTTCGTTGGTGCGTGGATAGAGGGTGAGCATTGCTTTCGTTTCTTTTCGTATTTTTCACCCATTCCGTTTGTGGTTGCGTTTGTTTCTTTTTCTCTCGTAAGGGTAGTCGATGTAAATGGGGCGGGCATGCGCGGTTGGATTGGGTGGGTTGGAGGTATATCGTTGGAGATTTATATGACGCACATGAAATGGATGCCTATCCTGACTTCAAAAACATCTATTCCATATGAATTGGCGGTGCTGCTGTATTTATTCTGTACGATTTCCTCGGCATATTTGCTTCATTTGATACTTCAAGCAAATTCATGGCGCACTCTACTGGCCAAGGTTCGATCATGATCTGTTTTGAAATTCACGTCATTGCCTGTGAGACTCGAATGGATTGGCCTTTTGCTCCGGCTGGAGTTCTTTTTTGAAGATCCTCATTCTCCACAACCGCTACAACCATCGCGGCGGGGAAGACTCGGTCTTTGAGGCTGAGGCGGATCTTTTGGAGCAGGCGGGGCATGCGGTGCGCCGGCTGGTCTTTACCAATGACGCCTTCTCCCATGGTTGGAAGAAGTTGCTTGGGGGTATGCTCTCGCTCTTCAATCCATCCTCCTACCTGCGTGTGAGGCGGGAGATCCGGCAGGAGCGGCCGGATGTCTTGCACATCCATAACCTGTTCTCCACCGCGACGCCTGCAGTCATCTGGGCTGCGTGGATGCAGCGCGTCCCGGTCGTGATGACGCTTCACAACTTCCGTCTGTTGTGCCCCAGTGCGACGCTCCTGTACCAAGGGCAGGTCTACGAGCAGAGCTTGCAGGCCTTCTTCCCTTGGGATGCGGTGAAGAAGCGCGTCTATCGTGATTCCTTGGCCCAGACCTTGGCCTTGGCCCTGACCACGACCCTCCACAGGTTGGTCGGGACATGGAACCGGGTGGGGCGATTCCTTGTCCTTTCCGACTTCTCTCGCAGCAAGTTCCTGGAGAGTCGCTTGGGAGTCTCTCCTGACCGCTATGTCGTGAAACCCAATTTTGTGTCTGATCGCGGCTTTTCCCTGGAGAAGGGGGATGAGTTCCTGTTCGTGGGGAGGTTGAGTCCGGAAAAGGGCCTGCCGGTGCTTCTTGAGGCATTTGCAGGCACCTCGTTTCGATTGGTCATCGTGGGAGATGGGCCGCTGCGTGCCGCAGTTGAGGCTGCCGTCGAAGGCTCGCCCAACATTCGCTACCTCGGCCCCAAAGGGAGTGGCGATGTCCTTGAGCTGATGCGTCGTGCCAAAGCGTTGATTTTTTGCTCTGTTTGGTATGAGACGTTTGGAATGGTGGCGATCGAAGCCTTCTCTGTTGCCACTCCCGTCTTGGCGTCTCGCCTTGGTACGATGGCAGAACTCATTGTGGAGGGAGTGAACGGTCTGCATTTCGAGGTGGGCAATGCCATGGAGCTGCGCCATGCTGTGGAGCGCTTGACGGCGGATCAAGGACTTCATGCCAGCCTTTGCCAAGGGGCGCGAGATACTTGGGGGAAGTTTTATACGCCGGAAGTGAATCGAAGATTGCTGGAAGATGTTTATTCGAATTTTATCAAATGATCTGCTATTAATGCCCACTGTTACCCACATGCCCCGTCGGGATGCCTCTGAAACTCAACGTACTGTCGGATGGATGATGCTATGAATAAAGTGAAAAAGGACGAGAATAGTATTTCTGGACGTGTGCGAGTTGCAGGCTTTGACTTGATTAGCGGCGTGATGATTATTTGGATGGTAATGTATCATATTTTTCAATGGTCTGGCATGTGCTCGAATGTCATTTATAAACAGGGATTGTATTGGCTTTTCTTTTTTATACCATGGTTCTACTTCAAGTCGGGGTATTTTTACAATCCCAATGCGAATGACTCGGCTTTACGTAGTATTGGTGATGGCGTTTCCAAAATAATTGCGCCAATGATTATTTGGGCGGCAATTGGCGGGATTGTATGGATTCCTGAGCGGATATTTATTTTTCATCTAAATCCATTAAAGGTCGCCCTTCTGCCTCTGTATTCAATTCTCAAGACTGGGGATGTGCTAAGTAATCTGCCACTTTGGTTCTTTGTTTCTCTATTTTTTACTAAGATAATTTCGGCGATGGTATTGAAAAGAAAATTCCCGATTGTTTATGTGGCTGGTTTTTTGCTGGTTGGCTGGATGATTTCAAATCATATGAATGCGGCTCCTCTGAACATGGCGACGTTCCCAATCGGGGTTGCATTTTATTGTTTTGGCTACATGTACTCGGTGTATGCTGAAAAAATTCCGAATACACGATTGGTTGCGATTGCTTCCTTGGTTGCGTTTGTGTATTTGAATCTGCATTTTGGAAGCTATGTTGATGTTCATCGTAATAGTCTTCAATACGGAAATTATGGTGCGTTTTGTGGTTTGTCTCTGTTTGCAACGCTATTGATTGTGCGAACTCTAAAGAATATGCATGTTCGCTTAATTTCTTGGTGTGGAAAGCAGTCGATATACATATTTGCGCTTCATTGGCCGGTATTGTCGATTATCAAAGATGTGTGTGATTTTTTCTGTATAAAAACGCAGGGCGGAATTTATTTCGCGATTCTTTCTGCTGTTGCGATCCCTAGTGTTATGTTGCTGGCTAAAGTTCTTAGCGAGTCACGTGGATTTTATTTGCTTAATGAAAAAGTCAGATCTTTCTTGATGAGGTGTGTACGTGTGTGATCATTGGTGTGAGCCTAATGATGCTTCTGCATCGAGCAAATTCTGATCGCCGGGATCTTGTAAGGCTCAATCCAGTGAAAGTGTGATTCGAGTTGGCCAAGGGGCTTTCATCCCCAGTCCCCACGGAGCCCTACTTGACGATCATCCTGAGCCTTTGCAGGGATGGCTTGGCGCGACTAACAGCCAAATCAAGGTTTTAATATCTGTCGCACACTCACCCCTTTCAGCCACCGCATTCCTTGGTCTGAACCGATCATGAAATCCACTCGTGCCTCTTGCTCCTGAGCATTGCTTTGAAGCAGGATACGGTACTCCTTCCACCCGGTATCCAGCTGCAGTACACGGTTGGGTGCCAGTGGTGCGTAGGATTTTCCGGCTTGGCGCAGGACCACGTTCAGCGATTGCCCGGCGCTGTCACCGCGAGCAGTGAAGCTCACGAGCCACCATTGACCCGCCCCGACCGAGAAGTGGCTGCCGTCATTGACCAGGGCTGATCGTTTCTGCAAATCTCCAGGGTGGGCAATCTTCAGGCAAGGGGTGCTGCCGCATTCTTGGGGTGTCCCTGCTGAAAGCTGCACGAGATCCGGCCACCCCGACCACAGCAACGGCAGGGCGAACTGGCCATTGCGAATCTGCTCCGGTCCGAACTTCATGCGGCGCACTTGGCGCTCCAGCACGACGCCTCCGCTTGAGCAGACGCGCTCGACCAAGAGATCTTCACAGAGGGTATCCTTTGCAAAGGTGGCCAGCGGCATGGGCTGAGGCTGCTGGCTTGCCACTTCGGGTGCTCCCGATTGTCCCGGAAGACCTTCCATGTGGTTGCCTTCGCTGCGGTTGTCGTGCATCCAGCCGGGGCCTGCGACCATGTCGTGGATGAGGGCGAGCTGTGAATACCGGTTGCCGGTCGATCGGTTGTTTGTGACAACAATGCGGTTGGTGTTGTGCAGGTAGATGCCACGGTCGTTGCCTGAGACCACATTAGAGTCCACCAGCACATCCCGCACGGCATCATCCAGGTAGATGCCGTGTGCACTGGGGCCATCGGAGCGTGAATCCGCTACGATATTTCCGGAAACGATGCTGCCGGCCACGCCGGGGAGATTCTGGCTGAGTCTGCCGTTCCAGGCGTAGATGCCTCCGCAATCGTCGTTGGTGAGGCACGAATGGCGTACGTTGTTGCCTTCGATGCGGTTGAAGATTCCGGCAAAGGCGATGCCGTGGTATCCGGTGGAATCGATGCGGTTGGCTTGCACATCGGCGGAATCCCCGGAGATATCGATGGCGCGGCCGCCACAGCAGCCGTTGCCAAGTCCTTCACGTCCAAGATCTGCCATCATGGCTGTGCGCAGGACCGAGTTCGAATCGATGCGATTGTGTTTGCCTTGGGTGTGGATGCCTGCGGCACCGGCGCCGGATATGCGACAGTGCATGATGCGGTTATGGCTACCGAGGAGTTCGACTCCATAAAGTCCTGGATTGTCCACGGCACAATCCTTGATCCATAAATTGTCTCCTGTGGCTTGGATGCCGCGCCTTGCGCTGGCCTCGATTCGAAGTCCGGCGATTTGAATCCAGGAGCATCGATCGAGGCGGATGCCATCCCTCACGGATGCTTGGAGATTCGGGGGCAGGCCTTTCCATCGCAGACGCGAAGTGCTGGCTAGCGTCCCCCAGGTACCTGAGGTGATGGCATGGGGGGCATCGAGTAGGAAGAAGCGCGTGCCAGGGACCAATTTGTTGTGGGCAGGTCTGCTGACGATCAAGGTATCTTTGTTATGCCTGAGCAATGTGCGCGGTTCCAGGGTCCAAGGGGTGCTGCGTACCATCGCGACTGCACCATGTTCAAGGAGCGAATCGGGGGCAGTAGCGAGGAATGCACTGTCTCCGAAGCTCTTTGTGGTGAGGATCCATCCCTTGGCAGGAAATCGGGCCATTGGGATCTTGTGGCCGTTTCCAAAGAGCTGCGAGGGCCTTTCTTGGGTTGGCCAGGGAGCAGACATGATATTTCCGCTTTCCTGTCGTGGGTCCGACACGGGCTCCAGTCCTGTGATAGTCGGCGGCGGCATGCTAGCTGCGCCATAGCTGGAAACGACGATCGGGATGGTCGGTGAACCGTGGATATCGGACAGCGCAAGTGACTCCCGGAATTGATCGCCTCTCCGGAGCAGGATCGAATCGCCAGGTGCTAGTCTGACGGTCTTCAGCCTTGCAAGATGCTGCCATGGGGTAGATGTGAAATTTGCCTGAGCGGGGGTGTGATCATCGTTGCCATTGTTGGCAAAGTGATACGTGGCAGAATGGAGCAACGACAGCATAACGAGCACGGGGAGTTGTGTCATTCAGGTAATGATAGGTTTGGAATGTGAATCTTGCGTTTCGCTTTCTAAACCTATCTATGAAGCACAGCTTCGACCCACGCCGTAGTACCTGAATCCCAGTTCTTTCATGCGGGCCGGATCGTTGATGTTGCGTCCATCGAGTATGGTCGGGGTCTTCAAAAGGCTCTTGATCTGGGCGTAGTCCCGGCTGGCGGTAGACGCTCCACGCGGTGCACACCAGCAGGGCCTCGGCGCCCTTGAGGGTGGCATCCGGAGTGTCGCACAGATCTACGGCATCGCCCAAGATGCGCTTGGCTTTCACGGGTATTACTGGTGCGGAAAGGAAACTCAAGAGGTCGACAGTTTGCGTGTCCTGCAAAAGGCAGGGTATACCTTGATCAATACCGAATTTCGGGATAAGGGAGATTGGGTCGCCGATGCGAAGCGTTACGTGGCACTCGGGATTGGCTGGATGAATTTCCAGTATCTGCAACAAGGAGCGACGATGGATGGTTTCCGCAGGGATGTGGAAGCCGGGGGACTGGTGTGGAAGCCAGATTTTGGAGATTGGCCGAGGAACATTGGACGGATCAGGAGCATTCCTTAGCAGGTGTCGCTGGACACCCAAAGTGATTCGGTGTTGGACACATATGGAGCGCCCAAAGTGATTCGCTAGGTCGGTTGACAGAGGTCGGGAGTGCAGGTAGTACTCCCCCTCATGGGAAACCACCTTCAT
>Ga0302287_10000068_pt1 | contig 83066 bp, 72 predicted proteins | sample III_Fen_E2_4_FD_200452 | JGI IMG/M metagenome (GOLD analysis project Ga0302287, IMG submission 200452) | Peat permafrost microbial communities from Stordalen Mire near Abisko, Sweden - III_Fen_E2_4 | ecosystem: Environmental > Terrestrial > Soil > Wetlands > Permafrost | place: Sweden: Abisko... | reverse complement strand
TGCGACAGACGATCCAGACGCTCCCAGCGATCCTGTAATCCTTCCGACATCTCGGCCTCCTTGGAAAGCCGACAACGATCGTATTCACAGCGAGGAAATGACAGAGCGGTTTACCGAGCACTTACTGAAAAAGAACGGAACAGCCCAAAAGGCGAAGCTTTGGAGAATGTTAGTGAACCACCATGCACTGGTCCGCCATTGTGCTTGACTTGCTACAGCTGCACTTGCATGAATGGCTACGACTCCAAGGCTTGCCAAAGCCCGACCAAGATCCAAAGAAGCAAGACGTGACGAAGAGGGGATAGTTTCAGTCATGGTTTCAACGAGCTGCTCAAGATTATGAAAATAACGACAAATAGGATCGGCATGCCAATCGAGAAAGAGTACTCGGTATCGCTTATCTTCACTTTTAATTCCATGGATCTTCCTTTGTAGTAATGCAAGAAGATGGCCACGAGAACAGCAATAGAAACCACTCCTTGGGCTATATCAAACAGCAGCCAGATCCATTCACGAATAGCATTGATCATTCATAGCCCCCATTTCCAATGATTTCTGTTAGAAACTCGAACAAAGAATTGCCCTCTATTGTCGGCAAACCATCTTGCGTACCTGATTCCGTTCCGGCTTGCAGCGAAGTATTCAAGGCGCTTGCATATTCGCTCGAAAGTGTCAGTGCTCTCCATTTCTGAAATGCGCCTTGCCGAAAGAAGAGCTCTTAATGAATCAGCTAAAGGGGCGGTTGTTGTGCTTGACTTTTTTGAATTTGATAGTTTGTACCAATTTGTATCTTTAATCTTGTTGTCATAAAAATCAACCAAATAGTCTGTTGGCGCGTCATTTGCCAGAAGATAAAGTGTTGGATTTCCAGAAACATAAAAACTGGAGATTCCTTTGGAGTCTGAAAAACACGTAATACGGCCATTATTCCTCCGAATGATGGCATGTTTGCCAATCGCAAAAAAGGAGCTATATGTTCGGCTTCCGGCAAATAAAGAATCCACAGATTTTGCTGAATTCATGAGGTTGTTATTTGCAAAAACCCCAACGAGGGTCCCATACGCCACATTTTTAACGAGTGGTCCTCTGTTAAAAATGTCGGAAAAAGTTTCTTTAGATTCTTCTATTGACTTGCCTAATAACTGGCCATCTGCATTTCTGAAGCGGCCAGCATTCTGCCCGATTCTTTGTAAGTATTTCAGGTGAAGGGTTTGCGTATTTGAATTGTGAAATACACTATCAATAGTGGAAATAAGCATGTGATCATCAATTCCCGTATTAAAGTCTGTGGCAACGGCACCATCTGCGGAGATTTCAAGTTCTTCTCCATCTTTAATTTGGAATCCAGTCTCAGTCAATGGCAAAGAGGGAATTATGACAAAATCACGAGCCTCATTTCCTCCGCGGAAAATAAACTTTCCAGATTCTGGAGAATATTCGATCATTTGATCGTTGTGTGCTAATGAATTGATTATGCATCGCGCAAAGAAGCTTAAGCCTAGCGTAAAAACGGTAAACAAAATAATCAAGTTCCTCATTCTTTTCCATGAATCAAGCAGCTGAACGATGAAGTGTTGACTTTCGTTATTGAAAAACATCTGCTGACTCATTTTGTATCCTTCTGGCTTTGCTATTGCAAATGTGTGTGATTGATTTTGGCTAACAGAAAACCGAATGCGCATAATATGATGATGCTTATGCATATTTTTACGCTTTCGTAATAAGCTTTGTCGTTTGTTGGCAAAAAGATGATTTCTCTCCGATATTCGATTGCTCTTTCGTTCAAACTGGCGATGAGGCGACCCCGCTACGCGGGGATAGGGTTTCGCTGCATGGGGCAGTGGGCTACGCCCTCTGCCCAGTCGCACGGGCAGGCTGCGCACTGCCCGGCTCCTAGTCCTTGAGGCAGCGAACAGAGAAGCCGTTCGGCTTGTTGTCGTAGCCGCGGTCCAACGCATCGAGGCCTGAGTGCAGGCGGCGGCGCCAGGCGTTCTGCGCACCGACCTCCGAGGAACTCCAGAAGTAGGCGTAGCTGCCCACGTCGTGGAGGCTGCCATCGTTGTTGCGGTTGCCGGACGGGAGGACATTGAAACCGTAAGCATCCGTACCGTCCCAGGAACGAGATTTCAATGGCTTGCCAGAAGACTTGTCGCCTTGATCGTCGTCTTTGGCTAACACCTGCCACTCCCCATCGCTCGGCAAATGCCAGCCTTCGGGACACGCCGCCTTGGCTGTCTCCCAATCATACAGACGACCGTACTTCGCGCAATTGCTAGAACTGTTGTCGTAACACCACGAATTACCAGTCGCGTAGTTCAAGTTCTGAGCCATCCACGTCTGATTCCCGATCGTCACCGTGCGATAGGGCTGGCCGTCGCGCGAATCGCGAAGTTGGTTCTTGAAGTGCGCCGTCGCGCTTGCCGTCTTCCCTTCCTCCAAGCTGACGGAAACCGTCTGACGTTCGAAGCCTTCAGGAGACACCTCGATCTTCTGCGCACCCACCGCCACCAAGCCATTGTAGGGAGTCTGGCCAACCTTCGTGCCGTCCACATAAACATCCGCGATCAGGTCGTTGCCCGTGCGATCGTCCACTGCATCCAACGTGAGGCGCGTCTGGATCGCTTCCAGTTTCCAAGACAGTTCCTGGCCATTGCGATCCACCCTCACCTTCTCACGCTTCGAGCGGTAGCCGTCCTTGCCCATCTCGATCAAATGCTCCCCTTGCAAAACCGACTTCTCCTTCGGCGTCTGGCAAAGGAACTTTCCGTCTACGCTCACTGCTGCGCCATCCGGGCTGCTTCCGAACTTCACGATAACCTTGGCCGCACCGGCAGGAGGGGGTGAAAGCGGGACATCGTCCGCCACCGTGCCAGGAGACACCGCTTCCGAGGCATTCCCGCTGTGTGTCAGGGATTTCACCACTTGGCTGGCAAGCACTAGGAGACCCGCCTGCGCGGCATCATCGCTGGTGTAGGTCGCCGTCTCTTCGTCCAGAAGATTCTCGCTCGCAGCGCTGGCAAGCTTCAAAACCGCCGTCCAACTCCCTTTGCGGTAGATCATCTGCGTCTCTAGCAGATAGTCGATTCCCGTCTTCTTCGCAAACTGAGCAAGGCAAGAGGCGTTCGAGCAACTCGCAGCATTCACAAGCATCAGCTTGTCAAGCTTCGAGGTCTCGATCACGTCTACCGAGTCTTTCACGAGCTTCACCACACGACTGCGAACCGCCGCCGTGAACAGGGGCTTGAGATCTGCATCCAGATTCTTGCCCACAAGCTTGGCTTCCAATACGCCCATGGTCGGACGATCTTGGGCGAAGACGGAAATTGTCAGAGCCACCAGAAGCAAAAAGATGCGTCTCATCGCCGCGCCCTCGCAATCGTGCGCGCGATAGCCTCCACCTCACGCAGGCGTGCGTCAGTCAGCTCGTCAAAGAGCTGCACCGTGCCGTCGGGCTCCACTAAAATCGCCTGCGGGACGGTCTTGATGGCGTAGGGCTTGGCCACCGCATGGGTGGAGTCGAACCACACGGGAACGTCTTCTCCCAGGGCTTCCAGGAACATCGTGATCTCGGGGCGCGTGGTCGCGTAAGTGGCGATGCCGCCCACGCTCAGGCCCACGGTGCGGGCGCGCTTGGCAAGCTCCACCACCTTGGGCCAGGCATCGGTACAGTGACTGCACTCGGGCGAGAAGTAGACGAAAAGACTCGTGGTGCGGCGTGCGTCCGAAAACGCCGGATCCGTCTTCCGCACGGGGATGACTGCGGCATCCCAATCCCACGCGGGAAGATCGCCGGACGAGAGGATGCGAAGCGAGGTGGCAAGCAACAGGGCGAAGGAGGTCATGGGGGTCCTTTCAGAGGAGAGGGAATGCGCTGTGCAGAAGCGCTTGCAGGGCCGGTTCCAGCGGTGCCGTGTCGATCTTCTCCAGGGCATCGGCACAGGCGCCGGCAGGGTCGCGCACCTTGTAGCCTTCGCCGGCGGCGTCCTGGATCGGAGGTGAGGAGAAACTTGTTCCCGAGACGTGATTGATGTCCAAGGTGGGCGTGAGCCGGCAGCGACTGATCTCGCCGATGGCCGATTCGGATTCAGACTTTTCGTAGCGCAGTGAAAACGTCCAGTCGGCCTTGCCGGTGACCACGGGAAGTCCGGCATTTTTCAGAATCTGGGAGGCCTTGGGCAGGAAGCTCGGAAGGTTGCCTAACGCCAAGGCTAGCCGCTGGTGCGCGATGCGCGCCGAGCGGGCCGAATCCAGACGGTCGAACAAAGCCATGTCGGCCGGGTATTCGGGGGCGTGCGGGTGCTTGGATCCCATCGTCTCGGGGGTGAGGGGCATGCCCGCAATGGACAGAAATCGTACCCCTTGCAGCTTCAGCCACGAACCCGTGCGCCAAGCCTCCCGCCAGGCGGCCGTGAAGGCAGAAAGGTCGGCGGTCTCCAAAGCTCCCTTGGCCCGCGAACGGAAGCGCCGGGCGGTGTCTTCGTAGGCTTGGGTCAGGGCGTTCTGGGCCTCCAAGCGGGACAGTGAGGCGGTCGCCAGCCAGCCGTCCTTGGATTTGCGGGGTGCCTCGCAGTGGATGATCTGGGCGTTGTCGAAGTGCGTCTCCTTGCGCTCCTCCAGCACCACCTTGGAAAAGAAGACTCGGCTGGTGCCCTTCTGCTCCTCCTGCATCAGGTTGGTCAGGGTGGATTGGAGCGAGAGGTCGATCTGTTCGGCCACTTTGGTGCGAGCGCGGCTTTCCGCTTCGTCGGCGCTCGTCGGCGATTCGCCGACCCCCCAGAAGTATTGGGCCGCCGGGTACTTCGCCCGGGCATTGGCTTCCGCCGTCTCGCGGGGATCGGGCCCCTTCTCGCCAAAAGGCCAGGCTCCGGCGAAGCCGGCTAGCAGCAGCGTCCAGCCGGCCGCGTTCATGGAGCCGCCTCCAGGATCCTCCCGACGATGTCCTTCTCGGATCCCTTCCAGGCGGCCTTCAGGACCATCTCGCCTTTGCCGTTTCTTGTCAAAAGAGCGGCGGTCGGCAGCTCCAGCTCTTCCTTGGTGCTGAAGACTCCGCACTGGTGGCTGTAGTCGCCGTCAAAGCGGTCGGCCATCACCGGGAAGTCCCATCGCCGTTGCTGCACCAGATGCCGCAAGGTCGCAGGCTCCTCCTTCACGCCCACCAGCAGCACATCGACGCCCTTTTGATGCAGCTGAACCTTCTGCGCCTGCAGCTGCTCGATTTCCACTAGGCAGGCTGCGCAAGTGGTCTGGAAGAAGGACAGGAAAACGTATTTGACGCCCCGCCCCTTCAGCATCTCCGAAGGGGAGACGAGGTCGTCCTTGGGATGCATCACGTCGAACCCGGTATGGTCGGGAAAGGGGCTTCCGACCTTGTTAGATCCCAAGTGATCTCGAGGCTCGGCGCACACGCAGATGGCAGTGGCCAAGGCAAGCAATGCCAGCTTTCGCACGAAATATCCTTTCCCCAAAAGGCCCGGTAGAAGCTTCCGCCGGGCAGAATCTTTGCGATGCCGCTGGTACCTTACTTGCCGAGGGCGCGGTTCTTTTCGAGCAGCTTGTCCAGCTCCTCGAAGGCGGCCTTGGACTCGGCCTTTACCTTGGCCGTAGCCTGAGCCTGCCGGATCGCCTCCATGGCGCCCTTGGAATCCAGATAGGCCTGGGCGAACACGGTGTAGGTGCCGTCGCCCGCCTGCGTGACAGAACGCTGCTGGACGACGCAACCGTCGATGCGCTGATCGATGATGGCGCGCACCACGTTCTTGGCATCCTCTTCCGGCAGGGCCTTGGCGGTGCCGTCGGTGGCCTGACGGCGATAGGCGCTGATCTCGCCTTCGTACTGGGAACTGATGGCCTTGGCGACTTCCTGGCAGGCGTTGAAGTCTGCCTGTTCCTTGGCCAACTGCAAGTTCGTGGAGGCCTGGGTGCCTACGCCGTGGAATGGCGTCTTGTCGGGATTGATGAACCAGTCGGGAATGTTCGAAGGCTTCGTGCCGGCGCAGCCCGCGAGTGCGATCAGGACTCCCGTGGAAATTGTGGCGAGGGTCTTGTTCATGGTTATGGTCTCCTTGGGACGGTGGTGAATGGATGGCGAAAACCGACAGCTTGAAAAGCTATTGCCGGATCCGACACGCCTTGTCTCTCCAGAGAGACAAACCACCCACTTTATTTTTGTCCGAGAAACGCCTGCTTTCGCATTTTCGACTGTATGAGAGAAATGGGCGAGGGCGACTTTTCTGATGCTATTCTTGCTGAAACCCAGGGGTTTGTGAGGCTGCTGGGGGATTGTCACCTATCGTCGGAAAGTACGGCGTGACGCCACGAAAGTTCGGCAGCCTTTCCCAAGGCCCCTTGCGCATCTTGTGGGTGGACGACCATCCTTTGCTTCTCAAAGGGGCAATCGCCTTGCTGCGCTCGCGCTGGCCAGCTCTGATCGCCCAAGAATGCGGCAACCTGGCGGAAGCGCGTCGGCATCTGGCTGATCGGCTCCATTGGGACCTGGTGGTGCTCGATCTCACCCTTCCCGATGGTGATGGTCGGGAACTTCTGCCGCTCCTGCACAAAGTGATGGTCTTCAGTGTCTATGGTAACGCCAACCTTTATCGGGAGTTGCGCACTCTAGGAGTCTCAGGCGCCGCCTGCAAGGCCCATGCGCCGCAGGAACTGCTGGAAATCGCCCAAGCAGTTCTAGAAGGACGTGAGGCTTTTCCGAAAATTTCTTCCGAGGGCTTGGACGAGGTCTTTCTCACCAATCGCGAAAGTGAAGTGCTGCGCAGTTTGGTGCACGGCGAGAGCCCAGGCGAGATCGCCAAAGCCATGGGGCTTTCTAGTGGAACCATCCAGACCTACCGCAAGCGCTTGTGCGGAAAGCTCGGAGTCGCCTCTACTGCCGAATTGGTGCGGGTGGCGGTGGAAAAGGGCTATTTCTAGCCTATCGCCTCATCGACGCTCTGTGGCGCTACGCCAATCCCCAAGCACTCCCGCGCACCCCTGATGTCACCAATGTGCCGATCCTGGTGCGCTCGGCGGTCGAGTGCTGGTTTGTCAGAAAATGTCCGACAGTGATCGCATGCGCGGATTCCGGGAATAAAGCTGTGGAAAATGATCAGCAGAACGGATTGTTGATCCGGCCCGGTTGCAGCAGCTGGGCTGATGTCGGCAATTCCGCTTCGTGGCGCTCCAGGTAGGCCGCGATGGCATCGATCTCGCGCTTGAGCTCGTGCGCTCGCGCCAAGCCCTCCAGCGAGCGTGGCAAGTCAAGCGAGCCGTAGATCGCGACGCGGTCCTCGGAGTGTTCGAGGGTCAAGCCCCCGATGGTGCGCGATGCGTTTCCGAAGGGTTCCATGAAAGCCTCACGGAGGTGGGGTGACGTGCTCATGCGTTATGACAGAAAACCTAGCCTCCTTTTCCCGCCGTGGCTTTGCGATACCTATGCGAAAAATCCCGGGAAGGAGGCTTCCCGGGATCGTTGCTTCTTAAGCTCGCGGCTCTTGCGGCCAGTGCGTCAGGTTTGGCTCGCTAAGAGGCCAATGCCCCGATACGGGGACATTTAGACAGTTTCCGTCCGTACGAACGAGGGTCCGCCGGACCGTTCCATGTTCTGTGGATTCGTGATTTCGGCTTTCTCCTTCGCTGTGCGCCCCTGTGCGGGCCGCTTCTAATACGTTACGGCCGAATCGAGGCAAAGGCAATAGCCCGCGTGGTTTTTTTTGAAAGGCCGAAATGCGGCGTTTCCGGGGCTTAGAGAAGTCGTCCCTTAATGAGGGCGTGGCCCAGCATCAGGAAGCTTCCCGAGTCGACGATCGCAAGCGCTCCCGTGGCCACCAGGGTCCAGCTCGTGAGGTGGACGTTGAGGCGCCGCACCTTCTCCCGCGCTACGGTCTCGGGAAGTTTTGACAAATTCTGTCTACGCAGCAGGTAAGCAGCAAGCAGGGCGAGCATGGGGAACGCATACCCGAGGTTGTAGACGAGGATGTAGCGGAGCGAGCCGAGGACGCTGAGGCGGAGCGCGGCGTATTTCCCCAGCGCAAGCAGGTAGGGAATCGAGACAGGAAATGTCGTGATCGAAACGAAGGCGCCCAGGGCAAAAAGTGGTCCGCTTCCCGCGGAGCCGAAGCGCGCCATCAGCCGGTCTTCCGCCAGGGCGGTGCCAGGGGCGCGGTGCCGCCGGAAATACCAGATCCCAAGTAGGGCCATGGCGAGGCCACCGAAAAGCTCCGTCTGATGGTAGCTAAGGTCTGACATGTCTGGCGTCAGCGACAGCCGCTTCAGGATCTCCTGCAGGTGACCGAAGAGCTGGCAGCCCACCACGCCGCAGATGATGTACGTGCCGCTCACGCCCGAGAGGTAGGTCAGAGCATTGCGCACTGGACGCGCGCTTGTTAGCAAGAGCGCGAACAGTACGACCTGCTGGGCCGTCGAGAGGCAGTCGAAGAGGGAGAGCGAGAGCGAATAGGCGATAAGGCCCATGGCTCAGAGTTCGGTCGACGTCTCTTCGTCCGCAGCCGGGGAGGGAGGCACTTTCGCCTCTTCGTCCAGCACGCCTCCGTGCAGCTGCAAGTCCTCGTCGGAGCGCAGTTCCAGCTTGTCGCGGAACGAGATGCGCAGCGGCACGCCTTCCAACTTGAAGAATTCGTGGGCGCTGTGGCGCAAGAAGCGACGGTAGGATTCGACCACCAACTCGGGAGTTTCAGTCTCCACCGCGAGCATGGGAGGATCGACCTGCACCTGGCAGCAGCGCTTGAGACGCACCACGCGACCGCCGTTTCCGGGGGGCTGGCGATGCTCCACGCACTGCCGGAACCACTCGATCACCCGCTCGCGCCCGAAGATGCGGCTGTTGTTTTTTCGCACCTCAAGGACCTTGTCCAAAAGCTTCCCCATGCGCATGCCTTCTAGGCTCGAAAAGGCAATCAGGGGGACGTTGGCAAGGCTTGCGTAGTGCAGACGGCACTCCTTGACCATGGTGTCGAAGGTTGTGTGGTCCTTGGCCTTGGCGTCCCACTTGGAAAAGCCGATGACCAGGCCCTTGCCGGCTTCCTCGATCTGCTTGAGGATGCGCATGTCCTGCTCTTCCAGGCCAGTTTCGCTATCTACCAAGAAGAGTGCCACGTGGCTGCGGCGCACGCTTTCCAGGGCGCGCATGTTCGAGAAGTACTCGATGCTGTCGTGCACCTTGGCTTTCTTGCGCAGCCCCGCCGTGTCGGTCAGGACGACCTTGCAGCCCTTCCAGTCAAAGGCCGCGTCCACGGAATCGCGGGTGGTGCCGGGGATGGGGGAGACGATCACTCGCTCCTCGCCCAAAAGGCGGTTCACCAAGGTGCTCTTGCCGGCGTTGGGACGACCCAGAATGGCCACGCGCACGGTGATGCGCTCTTCGGGAGGCTCGCGGCGGGGTGGGGGCAACAGGCGGGGCAAGCGCTCCAAGAGGCCATCGAAGCCGTAGCCGGTGGTGGCCGAGACGCAGTAGGCATCGCCCAGTCCCAGCGACAGCAGTTCGTGGAGGCTCTCGCGATCCTGCGGGCGCTCGGCCTTGTTGGCTAGGAGCAGGGTGGTGCGGCCGGAACGAAGCACTTGACGGGCCATCTCGACATCGTCGTAGGTGGCGCCGGTGCGGGCGTCGATCATGAAGAACACCACGTCGGCGGCGTTCACAGCCAGTTCGATCTGGCGGCGCACTTCAGCGGCCAGCGGATCGCGTGTCTCGTCGATGAATCCGCCGGTGTCGACCAGGTCCAGGCGACGTCCGTTCAGGCTCCATTCTTGGAAGTGGCGGTCGCGGGTAACACCGGGGCGATCGTCCACCACAGCGGCGCGATGGCCCAGAAGACGGTTGAATAAACTGGACTTGCCGACGTTGGCCCGTCCTACGATGGCGATGCAAGGTCTCTTCACGGCGGGCAAAGGTAGCACACGAGACGCCTTGACAGACGATATGGCTTGCCGTAAATTTGGAATCTCTGCATCTCTGTGACGGGATTCAGAGGCTTTGAATCATTGGAGTGTTCGTCTAGTGGTTAGGACACCGCCCTCTCACGGCGGTAGCAGGGGTTCAACTCCCCTACACTCTACTTAGAGGCCGGGTCCGCAAGGCCCGGCCTTTTTCATAGGTTTGTCATCTATGCAGCCAGCGCACGTCCTTCTCGGAATCGAAAACGTCAGCTTCGAATACCCTGCCGGCAATCGGCCGTTGCGGGGGGTCACGTTGGAAGTTCACGCCGGTGACCTGCTTCTCCTGGCTGGTCCCAATGGGAGCGGCAAGACGGTGCTGCTCAAGTTGATGGGCGGTTTCCTTGATCCCGCCGAAGGCATCGTGCGTTACAACGGCGCCGACCTGCGGGAGCTTCCCGAGCGCAACCTGGACGACCAGATCTTGATGGTCCGCTCCGACGGCGACGGCAAGGCCTTGATCGGACCTACCGTAGAGGATGAGCTGGCGCGTGCCTGTCGCTTGGCAGGTCTCAAGGGGCCAGCCATTCCGCGGCGCGTCGAGGATGCTCTCGATGCCGTGGGCATGGCGACCGCCAAGGAATGGTATCTAGACGAGATGTCCTCGGGGGAACGCCGTCGCGTTGCCTTGGCTCACGCCATGGTGTCGCGACCGCGCCTATTGCTTCTGGACGATCCCTTCGTGGGCCTTGATAAGCCCGGAATCGACCTTGTGAACGGGATCCTGCGCGACTTGGCCCGACGCGGCACCGCGGTGGTCTTCACGGCCCATGATCTCTCGACCATGTACTGCGCCGAGCGCTTGGTGCTTTTGCGTGAGGGGACGCTCGCCTTGGATGTGCCGACTCGGGTAGCGGCTTCGGAGTTCCATTTGCTGGAGCAGTGCGGCCTTCCTTTGCCTTCACACATCCAGCTTTGCATGACACTCCGGGAACGGGGGCTGCTTCAATACGGCCAGGCTCCTCTCTCGCTCGAGGAAGCCCTCGCGCTCTTTGCCAAGAAGGTCTGAAATGGCAGGAGTCTACTTGGTGGACGCCATGGCCTTGGCGTACCGCTCCTTTTTCGCGCTCCTAAGTGCGCGCCTGCGCGGCCCTTCGGGAGAACCGACCAGCGCCGTTTACGGCTTTGCCCAAGCTCTGCTGCGGGTGGCCGAAACGCGCGAGCCCGGCCATTTCGCCGTGGTGCGCGACCTCAAGGGGCCCACCTTCCGTCACGAGATGTATCCGGCCTACAAGGCCCAACGCCAGCCCATGCCCGACGACTTGGTGGCTCAGTTGCCTCTCTTAGAGGAATTGGTGGCTGCCTGCGGGCTGCCGCTTCTGGACCGGGAGGGCTTTGAGGCCGACGACGTGATGGCAAGCATGACCCGCAAGGCTGTTCGGGAAGGCCTGCGCGTCTACCTAATGACACGCGACAAGGATCTCATGCAGCTGGTGGGCGAGCAGGTGTGCCTCTACGATCCGGGGCGCGGCTCAGAACGTCCCGAGGAGATCGATGCCGATTGGGTCTTCGGGAAGCTTGCGGTACGGCCAGATCAGGTGCGTGACTACTTGGCGCTGGTGGGGGACGCCTCCGACAACGTGCCGGGAGTGGCCAAGGTCGGCCCTAAGACGGCGGCAGAGCTTCTGACGCAATTTGGCGACTTCGACTCCGTTTACGCTCATCTCGAGGAGATCCCTCGCAAAGCGGTGCGCGGCTACCTGCAGGCGGGTCGCGATAGTGCGTTGCTTTCTCGCACTTTGGTGAGCCTACGCGATGACCTGGAGACGCCGCCGCTAGAGGACTTGGTCTACCGCGGCCTGAACCTCGATGGCATCGAGGCCTTCCTGGAAGCCCATGGCATCCATGCCCTGCAGCCGCAAATCCGCAAGCTGCGCGGAGGGGGATTTCTTTCCCCGGTCGTTGCCGTGCCGCCGCTGGCTCCTCAGGCGATCGGCGAGGCCATGGACCTCTTTGCGACTCCTGCCGCAGCGCCGGCTTTGCCGGCCACCAACCTGCAAACGGTGCTGGATGAAGACGACCTCGATGCCCTGGTGCAGCAACTGCGCGAAAGTCGCCATGCGGCCTTGTGGCCACTCTTTTCCGAAGCGGGACTTTGCGGTTTGGCGGTAGCGGTGGCTCCGGGAATTGCCCGCTACCTTCCCGTCACGGAGGCTTTCCGATCGTCTCTGGAAGATCGTCTCTGGCCGGTGCTCTCGGAACATCCGGGGCTGGTGCTTTTCCAGGCAAAATCGCTGCGCCGTCGCTTTTCTGCCGAAGGCCTGGAGCTACCTGGTCGGGTGGACGATGCCGCTCTGGCCGCCTACTTGCTTGCTCCGGGTGAGCGGAACAATACCCTGGAGAATCTCGCTCGCCGATTGGGAACGGTCCTTCCCGAGGCGTCCGATGTGCTGGGAAGCGGAAAAGCCCGCCGCGATGCTGCTGCGCTTTCTCCCGAGGAAGCGACGAGCTTTGCGGGGGGGCGTGCCGAAGCGCTCTTGCGGGTCTGGATCAGTCTCGAAGGACGCTTGCGCAAGGAAGCTCTCTGGGAGCTCTACGAATCCCTGGAACTTCCGCTGGCGCGAGTGCTGGGACGCATGGAAAATAGCGGCATCGCTCTGGACGACGCCCTCTTCGGGGAGCTCTCGGCGGAGCTAAAACAGGATTTGTCAAAACTGGAGGCGCGGGCCTGGGAACTGGCTGGCCGCGAGTTCAATCTGGCATCTCCCAAGCAGCTGGGGACGATCCTCTTCGAGGAGCTGGCGCTTCCGCACGGGCGACGCACCGCCACCGGCGGCTGGTCCACCGACAGCGACGTGCTGGAGGAACTCTCTGAATCGCACGAGCTCCCAAAGGTCCTGTTGGACTATCGCGAACTCGCAAAGCTTCTGGGCACCTACGTGGATGTATTGCCCGGCCTTTGCGACGAGCTGGGGCGCGTTCACACCACCTTCGAGCAGACGGTGGCGGCGACCGGGCGACTTTCGAGCCTCGATCCGAACCTCCAGAACATTCCGGTGCGCGGCGAACTGGGACGGCGCATCCGCCGAGGCTTCGTGGCCTCTCCTGGGGACCTCTTGCTCTCGGCGGACTACTCGCAGATCGAGCTAAGGCTCCTGGCCCATCTCTCGGGAGACGAGGCGCTCTGCGAGGTCTATCGCCACGGCGAGGACATCCATACCCGCACCGCCGCACTGGTGAATGGCGTGGCTCCCGAGGCGGTCACGGCCGACCAGCGCCGCGCCGCCAAGGTGGTGAACTTCGGGGTGGTCTACGGTATGGGGGCGCACGCCCTGGCCGGCCAGCTCGGGGTTCCGCACGCCCAGGCGCAGCGCTTCATCGACGGCTACTTCGCGGCCTACCCGGGCGTGAAGCCCTGGATGGAGCGCGTCCTGGAAGAGGCGCGGCAGACAGGATTTGTCCAGACGATCCTCGGACGCAAGCGCTGGGTGCCGGGACTTACCGACAGGAATCGCACCTTCCGCGAGTCCTCCGAGCGCATGGCGGCCAACACGCCGGTGCAGGGTAGCGCCGCCGACCTCATTAAGAAGGCCATGCTGGCGGTAGATACTTGGCTTTCCGAGAGCGGCAGCCGCGCGCGGTTGCTCCTGCAGGTGCATGACGAGCTGGTGCTGGAGGCTCCCGAGGAGGAGGCCGAGGCGGTGGCGCGGGAAGTGAAGGTTCGCATGGAATCGGCCATGGAGCTTGCCGTGCCGCTGGTTGCCGAGGTGGGCGTGGCGAAGAATTGGGGAGATGCCCATTGAATGCTGGTAAGGTCGTTGGACTCTGTGGGCCCATCGGGGCAGGAAAATCTTTGTGCGCCCGGGTGGCCGCCGAGGAGGGATGGACCGTCGCTGATGCCGACAAGCTGGTGCACGATCTCTACGGCCCCGGACAGGATTTGTCACAAGCGCTCTTCGCGGCCTTTCCCGGTGTAGAGGCGCCTGACGGCGCCGTCGACCGGAAAGCCCTCGGCAAGATCGTCTTCGCCGATCGCGAGGCGCTGCTGCGTCTCAATTCCCTGGTCCACCCGGCGGTGCGGGCGCGCATGGCAAACCTTGCGGCCGAGGCGCGACGGGACGGGGGACTTCTGGTGCTGGAGATTCCGCTGCTTTCCCGGCGCGAGAGCTTCTACGGCGATCTCGACGCCGTGGTGGCGGTGCTGGCCGATGACGCGGTGCGCCTCTCGCGGGTGATGGAGCGGGATCGCCTCTCGGAAGAGGAAGCGCAGGCGCGCCTGGAAAGGGCTGTGGCACCCCAGGAAATCCGCTCTTGCGCCACTCATGTGTTGGAGAATTCTTCTGATCCCGAGTCGTTCCGCCGCGAGGCATCTCTCCTGTGGCGGGCCTTAGCGCACCGGGCGTGAGCCGCTGGCGCGGATCAGGCGATCGCGCACGGCTAAGCCCAACCCTTCGGGGCGGGGCAGCAGGGCCAAGATGGCCGCGACTGGCGCGGCATCTAGCCGCCGCAGCGCGGCAAAAAGGCCCGCGGCCATGCCGATGGCATCCGTGCCTAAGTCTTCGCGGACCTGGGCGGGAATTTCTCCAGGAAGCCCGCATCCCAGCAGGGCGCAGTCGCCTTTGAGTTCTTGTGCTCGGGCTTCCAGGGTGCCCAAGCTATCGAAGCACTCCACCGGACGCGTCGGGGCGTAGTGGCTCTTGAGCATGCCGGGGGCCTGCGGGGCGTCCACCGGAGCCTGATGGCCACCGTACGTCAATTCCTGTCCAAGTGCCGCTTCGATGGCCTCGCGAGGGACGCCTCCAGGACGCAGCAGGCGCGCCGTTCCGCCCTCTAGGGCGACGATGGTGGACTCCACGCCCACCGCGCAGGGGCCGCCGTCCAGGATCATTCCCACCCGGTCTCCGAGCCCTTCGCGCACGTGGGCGGCGGTGGTGGGACTGACGTAGCCGAAGCGGTTGGCGCTGGGGGCGGCTATGGGAAGGCCGCAGGCCTCCAGAAGTTTGCGGGCAAGCGGGTGAGCGGGTACGCGGATGCCCACGGAGGCAAGGCCCGAAGTGGCCAGGTCGCACACCACGGGGCGGCGCGGCAGCACCAACGTGAGCGGGCCGGGCCAGAAGCGGCGTCCCAACTCCTGGGCCATCTCGTCGAAGAAGGCGTACTTCTCGGCGGTGGCAAGGTCGGGGGCGTGCGCGATCAGGGGGTCGAAGTTCGGGCGCTCCTTGGCCGCGAAAATCTTGGCCACGGCTTCAGGGCGGTCGGCGCGGGCCCCGAGGCCGTAGACTGTCTCGGTGGGAAAGGCCACGAGGCCTCCAGCCCGCAGAATCTCGGCAGCGCGGGTGATCTCTGCCTTCACGGCTGCTCCAAAAGCAGGCTCAGGTCGAGGGCCTTGACGGAATGGGTGAGGGCGCCCACCGAGATGCATTCCGCGCCGGCCCGGACATAGGTTGCGATGGTCTCGAGGGTGATGCCTCCCGAAGCCTCCAGTCCGAAGGTTGCCTGCTTGCGGCGGCGCAGCTCCACTGCTGCCGCGATCTCTTCGGGACGGAAATTGTCCAGCAGCACCCGCGTCAGGGGGAGGTCGCAGAGGCTTTCCAGCTCCGCAAGACTGGTGACCTCGACGATCACCGGCATACCTTCGGAACGCCCCGAGAGCGCGGCTAGGGCTGCCGGTCGCACGCCCCCGGCGGCGCGGGCATGGTTTTCCTTGATCAGCACGGCGTCCCACAGGCCCATGCGGTGGTTGTGCCCGCCAGCCACGCGGATAGCGTACTTCTCGAGCTGGCGTAGGCCCGGCGTGGTCTTGCGGGTGTCCAGCACTCGGCAGTCGGGGCCGGCGGCCTCCTGGTAGCGGCGCGCCGTGGTGGCGGTTCCCGAGAGCCGCTGCATTAGGTTCAGGAGGGTGCGCTCGGCTTGCAGGATGGCGGCGGTGGGCCCCTCGAGGCTTGACACGATCTGTCCTGGCGAGACTTGCGTGCCGTCGGCAGCCAACGTCTGAAAATGCACCTCGCGGGCCCCGGAGGAGGGGACCAAGGCGTCCAGCTCCTCAAGTACGAGTGGCAAGAGCGGCTGTCCGGCGAGGATCCCTGCTTCCTTGGCCACGATGCGGGCGCGGCTCCTGTGATGCGGCGGCAGCGTCAGGCGGCAGGTGACATCGCCCGTCCCGCAGTCTTCCGACAGCGCCAGATGAAGGATCGCGCGTGCGTCCTTCTCGGGAAAGTTCAATGCGTCCATGCCAAGTCCCGCCCTCTTCCTGAAAACAAAAAGCCTCTCCGGAGGTGTTCCAGAGAGGCTCAATCTCGAAAAAAAGGGGCCTTAGCTCAAGGCGGCGATATAAGCGTCGTACTTCTCGCGAAGCACTTCCTTGTTGCGGGCCTTCTTGATGCGGCGCAGAGCCTGGTCGCGCAGTTGGCGGACGCGCTCGTGGCTGATCTTGAGGCTGTCGCCGACTTCGCGCAGGGTCATCGGGGCTTCGTGATTGATGCCGAAGAGACCCTTGATGACCTGGGCTTCGCGTTCGGGCAGTTCCGAGAGCAGCTCGTGGGCCATCAGCTCCACCGAAGAGATCTCGGCGTAGTGCTCAGGGTTCTCGGCCTTGGGATCGGCAAGGACTTCCTGGTAGGTCGTCTTGGTGTCGGCCTTCAGCGGAGCATCGAAGCTGATGCCCGATTCGCCGAGCTGGATCAGCTCGCGGATCTCGTCGGTCAGTTCTTCGCCCTTGTTCTTGTTCTTGAGGGCGCGGCGCACGCGCAGATGCTGGTTGGCGGGCAGGCGAATCAGCGATCCCTGCTCGTTGATGGCGCGGGTGATGTAGGCCTTGATCCACCACACGGCGTAAGAAATGAATTTTAGTCCGCGACTGTGGTCGAAGCTCTCGATGGCGCGGATGAGACCCATGGCACCTTCGGACACGAGATCCGGAAGGGGAATGGGACAGCCACGGTATTGAAGAGCCACCTTCAGCACGAAGCGCATGTTGGCGCTGATGAGCTTCTCGCGAGCCAGACGGCCCTTATCGCCCCCCTGCCGACACAGCTTGAAGAGTTCGTGCTCTTCCTTGCGGTCGATCGGCTGGGTCTTGCGGATATCATCCAGGTAGCGGCGGAGGGTATCGTCGGAAGAATCAACCATCACTCTCTCCTGTCATGCTCGTGTTCTTGTCGTCTCACACGTTGCTATGCTTGCGTTGCCGCAATTGCAAAGTCACCGTATCCGTCGGGATGACGTCGATGTCCAAGCATTTCGCAAGGGTAGTGCCAGTCTTTTTAAACGGTTGTCAAGCCGCTTTTTTTTGCGTCAGACTCTTGCCAAAAAGCTAGGTCTCTGCGTATCATGGCACTTTTGTCACAAAAAGTGACCGCAATTGAAATCAAGTCATCATTAATGACAGAAAGCTGCGGATTCTAGTGCTTCTGCCAAGAGCTAGCAGGTTCCAGAAAGCTTTTAGACTTCAAGTTTCGTCACAAAACGTGACAGTTAGCGCTTGCGGTGGTTTGGCGATGCACTACGCTCTCCGAGGCCAGTCCAACCAAGGATCATGTAGGTGACGAATCCTACCACGATCATGATCGCTAAGGCAAGCGTATACGAAAGGGCTGGCGAAAGGCCTTTGGTGAAGCTGCTCCACTCGGACATGCCGCCGATGCCGGCCAGCAAGTTGAGCGGCATGAAGACCACCGAAAGTACGGTGAGTTTCTTCATCAGGAGATTCAGGTTGTTGCCCGAGATCGAAGCGTGGGTCTCGATCATGTTGTCCAAGATGGAGGATTGGATCTCGGCCAGCTTGTAGCACTGGCTGTTCTCGATGGAGATATCCTCGAGGAGTTCCGTGTCGTTCTCGCCAAGTCCGAGCTTCGGGGCCAGCAATCGGATGCGCTCCAGTACGGCTTGGTTGCCGCTCACGGCATTGAGGTAGTAGACCAGCCCTTTCTCCAAGGTGTAGAGATCCATCAGGCCGCGATTTTCCACCGCGTGGTTGAGGCGTCCTTCGATCGACTCGGCGATCATGCGGATCACCTTCATGTGCTCCAGGAAATGAATGGTGGTCTGGTAGACCAGGAGCAGTAAGTAGGTCTGCAAGTCGCGGCAGCCGTGCATGCGGCGGACGGAAAAGATCTCGACGGGCTCGTTGCAGACGACGACCACGCGCTCTGGAATCGAGAAGATGCCCATCGAAGCGACCTTGAAGAGGAAGCCGTCGTGTGACTTGTGCGGGCGGGGGCGCTTGAGGATGAGCGCCAGCATGTCTTCGTCCTGCTCCAGGCGTGGCAGTTCGTCGTCGTCCAGGCAAGATTCCAAGAGGTGCGCGTCGACGCCGTGCACCTGCAGCAAGGTTTCCTTCTCTTCAGGCGTGGGAGCGGTGTAGAGGATGATCTCGCCGTCGGTGCAGGATTCGGGCTTGCCGTTGCGAAGCGTCCAACTTTCCCGCATGGGATTCCTTTAGGCCGAGGGCTTGGCGCTTCGGAAAAAACCGGCGATGTCGTCTAATTTGCGGTCACCGGCTGACGCCAGGGCCTTGCGGTTTTCTTCCTGGATGCGCTCGAAGACTTCGCTGCGGTAGACGGGGATGGATTGGGGAGCTGTGATGCCGATGCGAGCACCGCGGGCATCGACTTCCAGGATCGTAACCACGATGCCTTCGCCGATGTGGATGGATTCGCCGGCTTTGCGGGAGAGGACCAGCATTAGCGCAGGATCCTTTCGCGTACGGAATAGCGTTCGTCGTCGATGACGATCTGCTTGCCGCGCCGAGTGCGAATGTTGATGAAGATCGGCCCGAGCAAGTTGGCAGTGGAGTCAGACAGTTCGGGAGCGAAGGTCACGACGGTGTAGAGCAATAGCTCCTTGGGGTCGCGCACATCCAATTCGCGCAGTTCGTGGGGAGGGATGCGCGGATCGTAGTCGGCAAGGAAATGCAGTGGATTGATGAGAATGAACTGCAGATCGGGGTCGTTCGAACAGGCCATGCAATGAAAGGGCGCATGTTCGGGGCGAGAAAAGATCACGAACTCGCGAGCACCCTCAAAACCAGGCAACCCCTTGCCGAAGACGATGATGTCTTCAGGACGGACTTCAAGATCCTGATTCATAAGCAACTTCTCACCAATGACCACATGGGAATTCATTGTATATCATAACCTTCCAATTGACAAGGAGTTGCGTTGAATTCTCCGAGACCGGAAAAGAGGCCGGTGAGGGAATGTACTTTGCCCAGTGTGCCGAAGTGGCGGTGGATGAATGCGTCCCGATACGGGGTGGGGAGGCTTGTAGTCTTCCTATGTGCTGCGGGTGCGCTTGCCGACACCTCAGAGCATCTCTATGCCCCTGACGGCTCCTTTTACGCAACCTTGCCGCATGCTGTCGAACCGTTTCGCTCGGACGAGACTTCGCTGGCTTGGTTGCAGAGCCGTCCAGGCCTAGTCGAAACGGAGACGGATGTGGGGTTCGATACCCGCGCCGTCAGCGTCCGACAGTATCTGAAGAGCGATTCCACCAAGTCCCTGGACAGCTTGGTGCTTTGGGAAGCCTACTATCCAGAGCTTTCCGACTATCTGAGCGATGCCATGCTGCAGAAGCGCCGCGATCTCTTTTGGGACGAGATGACGCGCCGCGCCGCCAAGGACACGTCCTCCCAGCCCATGCGTTTCGAGTTGCCTGTCAAGGTTCCCGAATGGGCCAAGAAACTGGGCATCGACAAGCCCAACCTGAGTCTGACGGGCGACTACAAGTTCCGCATCAAGTCCTCTTCGCACTGGACAAATATTGACGAAGACAACGGGACGGCCAACAAGGTTCCCAACTTTGAGCCCGATCAGGAGCCTAATGTCAATTTGGTGGGCTCCATCGGGAAGCTGATTCACGTTCAGCTCAGTTGGACCAAGGACGGCTTCGGCGTCTCCAACAACCAGATGCTGCAGATCAAGTACGCCGGCGAGAAGCCCGAGGATACCGAGGACGACATCCTGCAGGAAGCCGAATTCGGCTACATCAACTTCGCTCTCTCCGGCACATCCCTCACCGGCTACACCGAGCAGGCTTCGGGCCTCATTGGCGCCAAGGCAAAGATGAAGTTTGGCGATCTCGATGCCACCGTGATCGTGGGCGGCGAGAAGGGCGAGAAGCAGCACCAGAAGCTCGGTGCGGGCTCGACCAACAACACCCAGAATATCGACGACCGCTCTCCGGCGCAGGGAGCCTTCTTTCTTGACCAGACCTACCGCGCCGAGTTCGACAATGTGGCCGGCAACTACTCGGCCATGACCGCCGTGGACGGGGTGCGGCTCTTCGTGCGGGTGAGCGCCACCGATGCCAAGAACAATCCCGGTTGGGCACCGTTCTGGAAGGGCTCAGCTCAAGGCTTTGACGCCGGGGGGCTTCCGATTGGCGCGGCCACCAAGTCGGACGAAACTTGGGTGGAATTGCGGACCAGCGACTATACCACGCGCGGCGGCGTGGTCTTCCTGAACAATACGACGCTTGCCAGCACCGCCTACAATCCGACTTACGGAGCCTTGGGAGCCATCTACAAGCGCGTGGGAGGGATTGTCCACGGAGGCACGAACGGTGGAAAGCTCAACCTCGTGCTGCTTTCGCTCCCGACGGATCCTGTCGAAATCCGCTCGCTGACGCTGCGCAACCGCTACAAGATGCCCTTCTCGTCGGTGTCGGCCAGCGATCGCGCCTACGTCAAGGTGCGCGTGCTGGACAACAGCTCCAACAAGTCCGACAAGTCGGTGAATGAGGCTGGCGTCGATCTTGCCAAGTACTTCGGGCTGGTGGGCGACGACGGAACGGTGAAGGCCAGCGACAAGAACATCTTCGACTGGGACCGGATGGAAATCTCGTTTCCCTCGGCAAGCCCCTTCGCCAAGACGGGGCGCACCATCCTCTACGACACTTCGTGGATCAGTCTGAAAACGCTCTCCTCGCGCTATTCTATCGAAGTCACGGCCAAATCCAGAAGCTCCGTATTTCAGGTGGCAGGCAGTTCCAGCGTGAGCAGCTCCAACTGTCTCGACATCATCGAAGGCTCCGAGGTGCTGACGCTCAACGGCAGCACCAAGCTCGTGAAGGGAGTGGACTACGACGTTTCCTACAGCGTCGGGCAGATCACTTTGCTTTCCTCGCGAGCCCTGGACCCGAGTGCCGACATCCAGATCGACTACCAGTGTACTCCCTTCTATTCCCTGGACACCAAGACCTTGATTGGTGGACGCCTGGAGTATGAGCTTCCGGTGGGAAAGCCCAAGGAATCGCTGATCGGTGCGACCATGCTCTATCGCAGCGAGACGGTGACGGATTCCCGGGCCCAATTGGGACGCGAGCCGAACTCGGCGTGGCTGTGGGGTGCCAACGTGCGCTTGCAGAACGAGTCGGAGTGGCTGTCAGATCTTGTCGGCTACGTGCCTCTGGTGACGCCTCATGGCGATTCGAGATGGAAGCTTGAGCTGGAAATGGCACAGAGCTACAACAATCCCAACACCGATGGTGACGCTCTGGTGGACGACTTCGAAAGCTCAAAGCTGGGAAATTCCCTGCCCATCACGCGCACCAGTTGGTTTGCCGCCTCGCCTCCAGGCGGCATTTCGACGGACACCAGCTACGACGCCTCGCACGACTATCGCCATAAGGGAACCTTCGTGTGGCATTCCAACAGCCAAGTGGCCAAGGGGGACATCTATCCCAAATGGGACGATGGAAACGGCACTCGCGCCAAGCAGTACATTCTTCAGTTGAAGCTGCAGCCCAACGATCCCGGATTGGGATACTCCTGGGGTGGTATCATGCGTGCCCTTCCAAGCAAGGATCTCACTACTTACAGGTCCCTGGACGTGGTGGCTCGCGGTTCTGGAGGTGTCCTGTATTTCGATTTCGGCGACATCTCGGAAGCCATCTCGATTGCAGGTCGTCTCCCCAGTGACACCCTCAAGGGGGAGGATGTAGACAGTCTGGGAATCCCCACGGGTCGGGCCATTAACGGCAAGGACTTAGGGGTGGATCAGATTCCCGATGCCTTGGAGACGGCGCTGCGCTGGTACTGTCCCGGCGTAGAATGCGGATCACCTACAGTCATCACCCATGATCAGTCCACGGATCCGGCTGGCAAGCAGTTCAATCCTCAGACCAATTCCAGCGATCCCGACGCCTCAATCAACGGCACCGAAGGCAACAACCGCTACATGGACAACGGGCTGGGCACCTGGTTTGATACCGAGGACCTCAACAACAACGGCAAGCTCGACGTCACCAATGCCTTCAACCGCTTCGCCATTCACTTGGGCGGAGACAGTGTGACTCCGTACGAAAAACTGAGGAACGGGTGGCGTCTCTATCACATCCGTTTGGAGTCTCCGACCCGCAAGGTGGGCGGCGGTGCCAGCTGGGACAACATTAGCATGAGCCGCATCTGGTACTCCGGACTTACGGCCAAGAATGGCGCCAACCAGCAGGAAGACCGCGTTCAGATTGCCGACATGAGCCTGACCGGCAGCCAGTACACCGAAAGCGGCCGCATTTCCCGCAACGATTCGACCAAGGTGGTGGACAGCCTCTACACGGGAGGCACCTTCTACAAGAGCTTGGTGACAATTCCCGACACCAATTCGCTGCGCGTCGGGGTGGTCAGCAGTCAGTCCAATAACGACATCTACGAAAGCTGGGGCGTTCCTAATAGCACGGATGCCAGTACCGGAGCGGTGCAGAACGAGCAGTCGTTGCGGTTGCAGTATTACGGACTGCGGGCCTTTGGACAGGTCGATTCAGCTGCCGGGACGGCCACGCGTACCTTTACTGATGCCCGTAATCTGACGCTCTACAACAACTTCAAGCTAGAAGTCTACCATCACCTGTCTGGAGTCACCGTTGGCGGTGTGCTGGACAGCTCCGAGGTGAGGCGCTTGCGCAGTCTGCCTCAGAAGCCGTTGCGTTTCACCATGCGGATGGGCTCAGGAACCCCGAGCGACACGACGGCGCAGTACTACGAGTATTCCTGGTACCTGACTTCAAGCGACTGTGCCCTGGGGGATTCCAGCTGCAGCGATCTCGAGAATGTCCGCCGCGCCGGCATGGACGAGAATTGGAGGCAGAACCGCCTGGAGATTCCGCTGTCGGTCTTCACGATCCTCAAGGATTCCGGATCCACGACCTTGCGAAAGCAGCGCATCTACAGTGCGGCCGTTCCCCAGTCCAGACTGCCTCTGGACCTGAACTATGCCTTTCGTCAGGATTCCGTCGCGATCAATGGAAATCCGTCGCTCTCGAACATCCAGTGGATCCAGTACATCCTGCGTCCCGATTCTATCCGTGCCGGAGAGCGCATCACGGGCGAAGTGTGGCTCAACGACATGAAGGTCGAGAATCCCGAGAAGGGGATCGGAACCGCCATGCGCGGGAGCTTTGAGTTCAATCTCGCCGATCTCTTCAGTGCTTCAGCTAACGCCTCGGTCACTGAAGGCAATTTCACCCCCCTGGGGACGCGCCGCACCGATGCCTCTTCGGAAGCTACGGTGGGAAGCGCGGGCTTTGATTCGCGTCTTTCCCTGAACAAGTTCTTGCCCGAGGCCTGGAAGGTTCAGATGCCGATTGGCTATTCGGTGACCACCAGCCTTTCGCGGCCTTGGATGCGGCCTGGCTCCGACATCTCTCTGACGCACGACAATATCGGGGACATCCTTTCGGATGTCGCGCGAGGGCGGGTGAGTCGCGATTCGGCGGAGCAGTCCCGGAACACCGCGCGGGCTTTCCAGACCTATTCCGTCAGCGACAAAGTTTCCTGGAACTACAAAAAGGACGTCACCTCAGGACGTTCCCTGCAAGGAATGCTGACCAACATATTCTTCGAGCGGCCGCGCTATTCCTGGGTCTACACGACAGCCCACAGCGAGCAGCCCGAGCGCACGGACAGTTCTTCGGAGCATTCTATCGAGGTCGATTACGACTTCAGCCCTAAGGTGAAGCCCTGGAAGTTGTTTCGCACGCCGCCGTCCTGGATGCCCTCGGTGCTGTCCCAGGTGGAATTCCAGCCACTGCCCAGCAAGCTCGACGCTGTGCTGATGAATCTCGATTACACGGAATCGGTGCGCCGCACCTTGGATGCGGACAACGACACCCTGATCGCGGTCGATCGCCAGCGCAAGGCGACGCTTTCGCACAGCCTTTCCAGCGAATGGGCGCTATTGAACTTTTTCAAGATGTCGCACAAGATTCAGGTCTCGCGCACCTTCGACAGCGCCTTGGCGCGCGATTTCAACCCGGCGGCGGGTTTCCCCGGCATGGCTGGCCAGATTTTCGCCAAGGATACCACGGTGGTCGATACCGTGACAGGAATTGTCCAAGACTTCGGACTGCTCAAGGGGGAGCAGGCGCGAACCCAGAGCCTGACGCTCGACTTTTCTCCGCAGCTTTCCTCCTGGCTCACGACCTCGGGAAGCTTTTCTTCGTCCTCCACGCTTTCGCGACTGTCTCCGACGGTCGTTGGCATCGACACTCTCAACCATGACACCTCGAGGATCTCCTACTGGCAGGGAACCGAACGGGACGGGTTCCGTTCCCAGTTCCGCTGGAACGTCTCGTCTTTCCTGTCCTCGCTTGCCAATCTGGGGTCGGGCGGCTATTCCACTTCACTCATGAATGCCAAAAAACGGCTCGATTCCTGGAAGTTCAGCGGCCTAAGTCTGGAATATTCCAACGACAACAGCACTTCTGGAGAAAATGCCACCCTCGCCTACATGGCCAACCGCAAGGGGCTGGATGCTTGGGGGCTGGAACGCTACTTGGTGGGACTGGGCGACGAGAGCAAATTTCGCTCTCCGTGGGACCTTGTGACGGGGTCGCGCCGGCGCAGCGGCTTTGGCCAGTACGAGCCGTGGCGCTTGCAAGACACGTCCCTGCTGAATGCCAGCAAACTCAACACTACGTCTAGCGGTGCAGACCTGACAAACCTGGCGAATCAGCGCACCTATCGAGTTTCCGGTTCCACGGACTTTTCCATCCCTAAGGCTGAGTTGACCTTGCGGCCTTCGCTGTCCTATTCCACATCCTGGACCGAAAATTGGAATGATCCCGTCAATGTGGACACCACGACGGTCTTGCCGCAGATCACGGTTGGGGGCGACTGGGCCAACTTCGCGCCCAAGTTCGGCTTCCTGAACAAGTTCTTCCAGAGCGCTACCATGAGCCATTCGATCGGTTGGGACATCACCAATGTCGTCCATCCTCACAGCCAGACGTCGGATACCAAGACCGAGAACTGGAAGTTCTCGCCGTTGGTGGGACTCAATCTGCGCACCAAGAGCGGAATCTGGACCTTTGACAACAAGTTCAACTATTCCACTTCAACGACCTGGAACTACAACAAGGTGCAGTTGGCTGAGGCTCCAAGTTCGGCCACCGGAGTTCTGGCCGATCCGGTCTATTGGTACCGGCATTCCGGAGCCACCATCGATTCCTCCTGGAGCTTTGGCGATGATTTCACCGCTACCTACCGCGTCCAGACTAAGAAGGGAATTCAGATCCTCAAGTGGTTCTTGCGACTCGATAGCGATCTGCTGGTCTCCTTCATTGCGTCCTACAGCAATCAGCAGAAGATTCGCAATACCATCGATAGCGCTGGCGAATCGTCGTCGCGCTCGACGCTCACGAATCTCACGGTGATGAAATTCGGTTCCGAGACGAGCTATTCCTTTACGCCCAAGTTGACGGCGCGGGCCAGCGCCTACTACACGCGCCAGAAGCAGACGACCTCCAGCAGCAGTTCCGATGCCACCACCACCAACGACATTTCCATGTTGCTGGAGATCGCTTACAAGTTCTAGGCCTCGGTGTCCTTTTCTTGGGATGCCTGGCGCAGGAGAAGCTCTTGCAGCAAGGGCTCGGCCAGCTCCTTGCCGCGCAGCGCTTTCATCCAGCGCTTGGGAATGGCATCCACCCCGTCGCGCAGGCCCGCGATGCCACCTGCCACGCAGCCGGTGGTGTCGGTGTCGTGCCCAAGGCCCACGGCGGCGCGCACTACGGCTTCGTAGCTGCCTGCTTCCATGCAGCGGTGGGCGGAATGGAGGGTATCCACCACGTAGCTTGTTCCCTTGAAGGGAAACTCCTCGCGCAGCAGCAGTTGCTCGTCAAGCTCCTGACGTTCCATTGTTCCGGGCGGAAAGATGGATTCCAAGACTTCGACGCCCCAGAGCCAGGGGGCGGACAGGTTGCGCAGAATGCCGCGGGCCCACAGGCAGTACTGGGCGCAGCAGAGGCAGGCTCGCAAATGGCCGTGGGTGATGCGGGACTGCACCAAGGCGTCGAGTACCAGTTCCCGTTCGCTTCCCTGGTGCCAGAGCGCCAGTGGCAGGACGCGCATCAGGGAGCCGTTGCCATTTCCTTGCTCGTCCAGACGGCCGCAGTCGCGGGCGGGGACTCCTTTGAGAAATTTGCCGATGGCGTGGCTCGTCTGCAGGCCTACGTCGTAGACGTCGCGGTTCACGGCCATGTAGCCGTCCCGGTACCAGCGCACGATGCGGTCCATCAAGTCGTGCGGTTCCATGGACTTGCGTTCTAGGAGCGAGGCGAGCACGCAAAGTGCCTGGGCGCCATCGTCGCTCCAGGTGCCGGGGCGGATATCCCAGTGCGCCCGCAAGAAATCGCGCGGCGGGTTGAAGTCAATCTTTTCAGGGAGGGGCATACGTTGGGGGGGGGTGAACTCGTAAGGAACCCCGAGGGCATCACCGACCAGAAGCCCCCAGATGCCGCCGGCAAAGCGTTGCTGAGTCGTGAGAGAGGCCATCAGTAGCGCAACCGTTCTACGCGGTAGTCGCCGCCCAGGACCAAATATTCGTTTTCGCCTTGCAGCAAGCTGCTGGGAAGCAGACCGCTGAAAAAGACGATTTTGGCGATGGGGATCTGGACTTTCCAGACCAGCGAGCCGAACTCCCAGGCGATCTCCTTGTCGGAAGAAAAGGAGCTCAAGTTGTTGAGAGTGATCAAAGTGGGATCCTTGAGGCCATCCTTGCCGGTCACCATGTACTCTTCGGGGTCATGGGTGCCTCGGAAAAGGGTGACCCAGCGTTGTTCGGGGAGTCGGCGCAGCAATTCATATTGGCAGAAGGTGTAGAGAAGGTCGAGCTGCATGGTCACGCCCATGGTTTCCTCGGCGCCGTGCATGCTGTCTCGGGCATACTTGTCGCGGGCGGTTGCATTGCTTGCCAGCAGTCCGTCGTGGTAGGTGGGGCGCAGGCCAAAGCGGCTTTCCACCCAACTCTTCAGGACGGCTCCCGATCGGCTGTTGCTGTCGGCTCCCCAGCTGCGCAAGAAACGCAGGTAGCTGTGCTGTGAGACCTTGGCGTTTGGCTCATCGGCATTCCGAACCCACTCGTCCAAGTGAAAGCGCTTGGCGGTGTAGGCGTGAAAGAGCTTGCCACGCTCGTCCGGGTCGGCGATGCCTTCCAGTTCTTGGAACAGGCGCGCTTCGGCCTCGCGTGTTCCGACGATCTCGATGGGCCAAGGATTGTTTTGAAACTCTTGCGAGGCCAGCGCCCATGGCGGCAGGCTGCAACGACTGAAGATCGAAGGCGCGGAGGCGCATCCCGTGTCCATCATGCCGTCAATATGGCATCCGGGGCCCACTCCTGCGGGCCGTTTCCTAATTCAGGATAAAAAAATCTTTCTATCTCAAATTTCGCTCTTGGCCAGCTCTTGCAACTTGCTCAGTTGTGCAAGAACGCTGCTCATGGCGGTCATTCCATCGGTAAGGGTGTGCAGGCTGGCGAGGCTTGCGACCATATCGGAACACTGGGCGCGGGCCTCCTCGTCCAGTTGGGTAATTTGTTGAGAGGCTTGACTGCTGGTCTCGATCAGGTCGTGCATGATGCTGACGGTCTCCTGAGCGAGCTGGCGAATGTTGGTGACTGTTTCGAGGGTGGCGCGGATGCTGTCGCCGGTTGCCGAGGCCTGCTTCTTGGAGGATTGGGCCAGGGTTCTTACTTCCGAGGCGACTACGGCAAAGCCTTTTCCTGCCTCGCCGGCGCGGGAAGCCTCGATCGTTGCGTTGAGCGCGAGCAGATTGGTCTGATCGGCGATGTCGTAGATGCCGCCGGTGATCTTGCTGATGGCTTGCGAAAGATGTTCAAGCTTGTCGAGCCCGCCGTCCAGGCGGCTTTGGGCCTGGCTGGCAGCCTTGGCGGATTCGCTTACCGAGACGATCTGCCGCTGGGTGGAATTCAGCGCCTCAGCTTGCCGGGCCGTGGCTTGTTCCAGTTGCGGGAGGCTTGCGGCCAGGGGGCTGATGGCGCCTTGGATCTTGGCGACCACCGAGGATTGCATGCGACTCAGCGCCTCCCAGCGGTCCAGGGCGCGACGGGCGTAGTGGCCGGCGTAGGCGGCGTATTGGGGCGCAAACCCTGACATGAGGTTTCCCGTGTCTTTCGCATCGAAGAAGACCAGGGCGGAAAGGGTTTGGTTGATGGGGACTCCGAGGATCTCCCCGAAGGTGGAAAATCCGGCTGCCGGGAGCTCCTCGAAGAAATTTGCCCTGGGGAGTTGCGCGGGATTGCCCACGCGGCGCAGTACGCAGTCGTTGAGGAATACGGCCAATGGTTTGCCCTTGCCGCTAAGGAACTGTCTCCAACTGCTGCGAGAGTCTTCGACGAAGTCGGTGGCCTTCATGAGGTGCAGCCGGTCGCCGAATTCCAGGTCGCAGAAAAAGGCGATGCGATCTGGCTGAAAGGCGGCGATGGAGCGGATGAAGTAATTGTCTCCGACTTGGACGGCAAAGGTCTTGCCATCCAGGTGCTTTTCGATCCCTTCAGGAGAGCAGCCCAGATGCTCGGCCAGCGCCTGACGGAACGGCTGGGGATTGCCGTCAGGGCCCAGCACCGAACTCACAGTGCGGGTCACCGGGTCGGCATCGGCAATGAGCCACTGCTTGCCTGCCGGGACGAAGTTCTGGCACTTGAATGGCGCAAAGCGCTTGTCTTCGGCCATGCGGCAGAATACCACCAAAGCCTTGCCGTGCAGCGTCTGTGCGCCCATGCGGATAAATGTGCCTGAGAAGTCGAGCGTGCCTCCTGCCGAACCTCCGATGGCCAGGCAAGGAAACTTGCCGCATTCGTACCAGGCTTGCATCAGGAAGCCTTCGGAGGATGAGATGCCATCGCAGAAGATCAGGGCGAAGCTGTCCTCGGAAGAAAGTTCCATGCCGATGCGCAGACGCTCGAGATCGCCCCGGATCATCGCTACGCGCTCCTTGGCGGTGGATTTCCCTCCGACGTGCAGGTCGACCACATGCGCCTCGTGCGTGGCGATGAGAGAATCCGGGAGCCAGAGCCAGCTGCCCTCAAGGCCGTCCTGGGCGCAGTAGAGAGATTTTCCCGGGTGGGAGCAGAGGGCACCGGTCGAGGAGAGCGTGATCACGGTCCTTCCCATGGCGGACAAATTCTGCCATTGGGAACTGACGCTTGCGAAGTCCGCCGAGGGAGGTGTGAAGGATAGCAGCAGGCCGGCACCGTCTTGGATGCCGAGCTCGTCGAGGCTTTGCGGAACCCGACGGCATTCGAAGGTTCCGGCAAGGGGCGCGGCCGGAAGGGGGGACGGTTCTGGTGCGGCGTCCTGGGGCGTCGACCTCGCGAATAGACGGCGAAGACGCATTGGTCATTCCTTGCATAAATCTGTCGGCCTGGAGCAGCCGACGAGGCATTTTCTCATATATTCCTGGAATTGTCAAATGCGTTCTTGCAAGCACCACGAGGCGGAAGGAACAGAAAAAAGGAGTGGATCCTCCGACGAAGATGCTTTCTTTGCATCCATGAAGATACGCGTCAGTGTGGCTTCGCTCAACACCACTCCGCTTGACTGGAGCGGGAACCTAGAGCTATGCCGAAAGGCGATTGCCGATGCCCGCCTGGCCGGCTCTCAACTGCTGCTGCTTCCGGAGTTGTGTCTTTCCGGATACGGCTGCGAAGACGCCTTTCTGGCGCCTTGGGTGGCGCGGCGAGCACTTGCCCAATTGCGGCTCCTGGCCGATCTTGCGGGAGATCTGGTGGTGGCGGCGGGACTTCCGCTCCTGGTGGGCGGAGACGTCTACAACGCCTGTGCGCTGGTTCGCGGCGGTGAGATCCTTGGCGCCACCTGCAAACGCCATCTGGCCCGCGAAGGCCTCCATTACGAGCCGCGCTGGTTCGCCTCCTGGAAGGCGGGGCGCTTTCTGGAGGATGGCGGTGAAGGGTTTCCCGTCGGCGACCAGATTTTTGAGCTGGGCGGATTGCGCGTCGGCATTGAAATCTGCGAGGATGCCTGGGCGGTGGCGCGTCCGGGATTGGGACTGGCGGCGGGCAACTGCGACCTAATCCTGTGTCCCAGCGCAAGCCACTTCTCTTTGGGCAAGGACGAGGTGCGCGAGCGCTTGGTCTTGGAATCTTCCCGCATGTTCGGCTGCGCCTACGCCTATGCCACCCTGGTGGGAAATGAGGCCGGTCGCATTCCCTACGACGGAGCTGGCCGCATCGCCCTGCAAGGGCAGTTGCTTGCTAAGGGGACGCGCCTCACCTTTCGCGAGGTGGAGACGATCCACGCCGACTTTGATCTCGACCTCCTGCGCATGCGTCGGGCTGCCGCCGGACACGACGTCCCCTTTGAGTCACCGCGCACCACTGAGGTTGCGGCCTCGCTTGCGGTTCCAGATGGAATGGTGCCCGCTGAGATCCCGACCGATCCCGCCGGCGACGGGCGCGATGGCGACTTTGCGCGCGCTGCGGCGCTCTGTCTTTGGGATTACCTGCGCAAGGCTCACGCCCGCGGCTACGTACTTTCCCTTTCCGGCGGCGCCGACAGCGCCGCTTGCGCCCTGCTGGTCCATTTGGCCTCTCGCTTTGCCCTGAAGGATCTTGGGGAAGACGGCGTGCGCCGCGCCCTGGCCTGGATCGATCTTCCAGCTTCCCTGGATGCCCGCTCCCTGACGGGGGCGCTGCTCCTGTGTGCTTACCAGCCCACCGCCAATTCCGGCGCCGTGACCCGCGCCGCCGCCGAAACGGTCGCCGAGGGCGTGGGGGCGCCGATCAAGATCTTGGACGTGGACGCCCTGGTGAAGGGATATGTGGACCTCGCCGAAGGCGCCCTTGGACGGAAATTGTCCTGGGATACCGATGACTTGGCGCTCCAGAACATTCAGGCCCGGGTGCGCGCCCCTTCGGTGTGGCTTTTGGCCAACGTCACGGGGAGCCTCCTCATCTCCACTTCCAACCGCAGCGAGATGGCTGTGGGCTACGCCACCATGGACGGCGACACCGCTGGCTGTATCGCTCCCCTGGCTGGAGTGGACAAGCATTTCCTGCTGGGGTGGCTCGCGCGCCTGGAGACGCGCGGCGTCCTGGACGTGCCCCCTTTGCCGTTTCTCTCGGTCATCACTGCTCAGGCTCCCACGGCGGAGCTGCGTCCACGCCGTCCCGGCGAGGCCGAGCAGACCGACGAGGCCGACCTGATGCCCTATTCGCTCCTGGACGCCGTGCAGCGGTTGGCCATCGCCGAGCGGAAGAGCCCGCGCGAGGTCTTCGCAGCGCTTTGCGATACCCCCGAATTTGGCGCCGACCGCGTGGCGTTGCAAGCGTCTATCGTCCGCTTCTTCCGGCTTTGGGCCCGCAATCAATGGAAGCGCGAACGCTATGCGCCCTCTTTCCATCTCGACGACCATAACCTCGATCCGCGCTCTTGGTGCCGTTTCCCGATCCTTTCCGGGGCCTTCGCCGAGGAGCTTGCCGAATTGCGGTTGTCCTAGTGTGTCGGATTCCCAAAGGTTCTTATCTTCCGAAGACTGTGCGTCTCCTCACTCGTCTAATCAGCATTTCTACCCTGGCCGTCATGGCTATGGGCTGCGACATGGCCACCAATCAGACGGGAGGGGGATGGCTCTCCTCCCAATATGGTGTGCGACCACCCAGGCTGCTGCAGCCATTGACTGTGCCGGTGACTTTTACCAAGTCGCAGACGGTCATCTCGCTTTCGCCGCAGCAGGAGGTCGGGGTCTGGAAAGGCGCCGATGGCGTCTATGACACCGCCAGCTGGTTAACTGGCTACGCCCTGGATTCCTCGGCGGGAGTGCTTACAGACACCTCCAAGCTGGATTCCTTGAAGCTGCGGGTTGCGTTTGCCAAGCCGTCCCGTTCGCAGGGCACCTGGGTGGATGTGCGCTATGGACTCGTCTCTGACTCGGCGACGTTTGCAAACCTGTTTGCGGCGCCCAAGCCCAACTTCGTCGCCTTTGTTACGGACAGCCTCTTGGCAGGGGCTGCTGATACGGGCGACACTCTTTCCTTTGCTGTGCCTTTGGCGGTTCGAGATTCTCTCAAGAAGCGTCGTTCGGCGCGATTGGTGGTGGAGTTCCGCGCGCACGGGGCTTCTGAGATCGTTCACATCCGTTCAGCATTCCTAAGTGCTGGCGATTCCAGCAGCAAGTTGGCCTATTCCAAGGGCATCCTGCACGCCCATTCGCTCGCTTCTTCGTTGGCGGTTGTCCAGGGCGGGCCGGTTTCCTGGTCCTTGCATCTGTTCCCGGATCGGGCCGCGTTGCTTTCGCAATTGAAGAGCAAAGGCATCGATACCAGTTCTGGTAAAATCGCGGTACTGGATGCGGAGCTGTTCCTGCCAGTCAAGGGCAAGGCTCGTCAGGACTCCGTTGGGCAGTATGTGGCCCTTGCCTCCGTGGTCGACACTGCGACAGTCACGAAGACGCTTGTCTTCCCCCAAACCGCGCAGATCTTCCTGCCGGTCGATCTCGCGAATACTGCCAAGGACACAGCCTTTGTGAAGCTCGATACCGCCTTCCGCCAAGGCGATTCCGCGCTAGTGCTGCGCTTCTATAAGTATCCGAGTGTGCTGGAGGACTCGCTGGTGCTTGCCAGTGTGGACACTTTCTGGCAAACCTTCACGCCTACCAACCTGAACTACCGCGTCGGCGTCCGCCGCTCCGGTGACTCGGTCAGCCTGCACTGTAAGGGCGTGGCGGCAGCGCTTGCCAGCGAATCCCAATACAATCGGGAAGGAAGCCTCAACGCCTCCATCTACTATGGCGATCAGCTGGGGCTGGCGGCGACGCGTCCCTTCTCGGCTCTTCTCAATTGGTCCAAGAATCCCGAGATCATCCTTTCTCCGGCGACTACCGCCGGCGATGCAACCCAGTGGTGGTATCTCGAGCCTGACTTGACTACGGCTACCGTTCGCCTCAACCTGCTGCAGCTGGGAGGCGAGTGATGAAGCGTTTCGTCTTGTTCATCGGCTTTTCTTGTTCTCTTGCGCTGGCTCAGAATTCGCCTTTTGATGCTTCCGGTTGGGGACGCGAAAACAGTGCCGGAGATCCTACCAGTCACGGAATGGGCGAATCAGGTATGGCGCGCCGCAGTGATAGACTGTATGATCTACGTATGCCTGCTCGTAGTGCTCTCGATACCCTCACCAGCTTTTCGGCCCAAATGTCGACGGGGATTTCTTCCCTGAACGATGGCGCCAATCAAAGCTACGTGAGCGGTTTTGGAGTGCCTCAGATCTCGCTTTCGATCCCGATGCGCCGTTGGGGAGCCTTGGGCGGAGCTTATTGGCAGCGTTTCAGCAAATCCTACGAGATTGCTGATTCAAGCGGAACCAAGGCCACCGGTGCCGGTGGCAGCTACGAGTTCGTGGGTTCTTACGCGCTGCGGATGCCGTTCCTGCCTTGGCTTGCCGCAAGTGCTAGCTATCACAAGCTCTTGGGACGCGACCGCCAGATGCAGTCCTACACCTACGACAATGCGGACCGCCTCACCACCAACACCGTGGAAGACACGGTGGAAACGAAGCGCGACGGTGGTTACTGGGGAGCATCACTTTGGATGACGCAGCCTTCTTGGGATCTGGGAATCTGGATGAATGCTCCAGGAGATGTGGACGTGGATACCTACCACAACTTCACCTCTGATTTTTCGGAAGCCACTGATTCGTCCAGTTCGGCGCGCACGCCCCTTGTGTTGGGCACGGCTGGAGCTTTCCGTATCAACGATCACCAAACGGTGACCATGGACCTCCAATACACCGATTGGACCTACACTTTCGCGACGGCCAAGAAAGAGTGGTTTCTGGGGGCTGGTTGGGAATACCAAAGCCGCAGTGATCGCTTTGCAAGTTATTGGCAGCACATGGCCTATCGCGCTGGTGGCTATGCTGATATAGGGGGACCGGATGATCTTTCCACTGTAGCGGCAACCTGTGGTGTCGGGCTTCCTTTGGGACGGCTTGGAGCCTTGGACTTGGCTCTGCAAGTCGGACGGAAGTCCAGTGCCGCTGGTGAACCGAAACTCGATGAGACTTTCTACAAGTTTTATGTTTCCTTGACAGGCGCCAGCTTATGGGGAAATCCCTCACGAAGGCGTCATTAGCATCATCATTGGAGGATCCAATGGCTCGCTCGAACCCCTCGTCGGCCGATAAAACGTCTGCCCGCTCTACCTCTTCTGCCAAGGTGGCCAAGGGGGCTGGCATGATTGCAGCTAAGGCAGACACTCCCCAACGTAACGGGAAGGTTTCGGCGAAAACGCCTCAGCCTGCGCCAGCCAAGACGGCGGCCAAGCCGGTGGCTAAATCGGCGAGCAAAACGGTCGCAGAAAAACCAGTTCCGGCGACCAAGACAAAGCCTGTGGCCAAGGCCATGAGTCCACGAGCTCCAAGGGCCGAGGCTGATGTTGCCAAGGTGCCGGCGCGCACTCCGATCCGTCGCAAGAAAGTCGCACCCAAGACGGTCAAGCCGCAGGGGCGTCCCGAGCTCCTAGATCAACCGATGCCGGAAACCTATGGCATGGATCGTTTGGTGGCCCTTCCCAAGGATCCCGAGTGGACGCATCTCTATTGGGAGTTGAAGCCGGAGACGCAGGAGGCCTTGCGCTCTGCCAACAACGGCACCTTGCCGGCATTTCATGTGCGGGGCTTCGACACTACGGACATCCTTTTCGACGGCGCCAATGCGCCGGTGAGCCTTGATTTCGAAGTCGCTCCCTATGCTCGCTCTTGGTACGTGCGCCTTCCTTACCAGGGCCGCGTCTACACCTTCGAATATGGCCATGTCGCCGAAGACGGCCAATGGAAGGGAATCTTGCGTAGCCAGCCGATCGGCTTCAACGACGGCATGGCGGACGTCTCGGCAGAAGAATGGGTGAACATCGGAAGCGAAGAGCTCTTCCGCTTTGCCGCCGGTTTGGGTGAGGGCGAAGGCATCAACGATCTGCTGCGTCGCTTGCGCGATGCCAATTCCGCTGGTGGCGCGGCGTGGCTCACCTCATGGGGATCTGGCGCCGGTCGCTTGGAAATTGCTCCCAGTTCCTTCGGACTTTCTTCGTGGCAGCAGGCTGCTGGACTGGGACTTTCCTCCTGGACCACGAGCCCCATGGGTTCTGGCGTTTCCTGGGGCGGCTCTTCGCCGATGGGAATTCCCGGTCGTCCGGAAAAGAGCAAGGATTTTTGGCTGTGGGTAGAGACGGAGATCATCCTCTACGGAGCCACGGAGCCTGATGCCAAGGTGACACTGAACGGCAAGCATCTCCAGCTCAATCCCGACGGCACCTTCCGCCTCCAATTTCCCTTCCCCGATGGAACACTCCACGACTTCCATGTGAAGGCCGTGGATCGCGACGGTGATCAGACGCGCGAAGCCCGTCCGGCCGCCCGCCGTTGGACGGAACGCTAGGAGCACGATGCCCAAAGGATATTTCGGGCTGGTTCTCCATGCCCATCTTCCGTTTGTACGCCACCCGGAACAGCCCCGCTATATGGAGGAGGATTGGCTTTTTGAAGCCATCACCGAGACCTATATCCCGCTGTTGGATGTGTTTAACCGTTTGGATGCCGAAGGCGTCCCCTTTCGGTTGGCAATGTCCATCACGCCCCCCTTGGCTGCCATGCTTTCCGATCCGCTCTTGTGTTCGCGCTACATAGAGCACTTGGATCGATTGATCGAGCTTTCCAAGAAGGAATTGGTGCGGACCCAGTTCGTACCGCAGTTCCGCGAGCTGGCGCAGATGTACTTCGACAAGTTCACTTGGTGCAAGCGCTTCTTTGACGAATGGTACGGGCGCGATCTTTTGTCGGGATTCCGTCATTGGCAAGATCACGGCAACCTTGAGATCCTCACCTGCACGGCAACCCACGGCTTCTTGCCGCTATTGCGCCCCAATGCCTCGGCTGTGCGCGCTCAGATCAAGCAGGCGGTGCGGGCTCATCGGCGCCATTTTGGTCGGGCCCCGAACGGCATCTGGCTTGCCGAATGCGGTTACTATCAGGGCGTAGAAAACGACTTGGCCGCCAATGGCCTCGGGTTTTTCTTCACCGATACTCACGGCATTTTGCTCGGGACGCCGGCTCCCAAGCTTGGCGTCTACGCGCCGGTCATCACGCCGGCCGGTCCCGCCTGCTTTGCGCGTGATCCGGAAACCAGTCGTGCCGTGTGGTCGGCTGAGGTTGGCTACCCGGGCGATTACGACTATCGCGAATTTTACCGGGACATTGGCTTTGACCTCGATTCCGAGTACTTGGGCGATGTCCAGCACATTCCCGGCGTGCGCACCAATACGGGACTCAAGTACTACCGCATCACCGGCAAGGGTGTGGCGCACGAGCCTTACAATCCCACCAATGCCTTCCGCAAGGTGGCGATGCACGCCCAGGATTTCGTGGATAGTCGCCGACGCCAAGTGCGGCATCTGGCGCAGTACATGGACCGCCCTCCGCTGATTGTGGCTCCTTATGACGCGGAGCTCTACGGGCACTGGTGGTACGAGGGGCCGGAATTCCTCTACTACGTCTTCAAGAAGTTGCACTTCGATCAGGACGAGCTGGAACCCATCACCCCCAGCGCCTACCTGGAACGCCATCCGGTGAATCAGAAGCAGGTCCCGGCCTTCAGTACCTGGGGCCACATGGGCTACGCGGACGTTTGGCTCAATGGTACCAACGAGTGGATCTATCCGCACCTTCATGCTGCCGCCACGCGCATGGAAGAAATGGCCCATCGCTACCCGGAGGCGTGGGGCGACTATCAGAGGGCGCTGAACCAGATGGCGCGCGAGCTCTTTCTGGCGCAAGCCTCGGATTGGGCTTTCATCATGCGCACCGGGACCACGGTGGAATATGCCGTGCAGCGAACGCGGGAGCATCTGGGAGCCTTTAACAAGCTTTACGAGATTCTCGCGGCAGGCGGACAGGTGCCGCTTCCGGAACTGGAAGCCCTGGAGGCTCGGGACAACATCTTCCCAGACGCCGACTACCACGATTTTATGTGAGATAAAGGCGCCGGGAAGATTCCGGCGCCTTTATTGTCAGCATGGCCGTTGTTGTGGCCGCGGCGATTCCTTCAGTCTATGGCGATTTGGCGGAGGGCTATAAGTAAGGCGTCGCCGGCGGACTTTGGCTGTACCGAGATTCGCAGCCACCCGGGAAGGCCCATGTTGGTAGTGTCGCGCACGCGCAAACCTTGAGCTCTCAGGCGAAGAGCTGTGTCTTTAGTGGGGGAATGTACCAAGAGCCAATTGGCGCTGGTCTCCCGCACCTCAAGGCCCGCTTCGCAAAGCCGCTTGGCAAAGGTGCGCCGTGCGGACATCAGGCTTTTTTGACTTCGGGACAGCCAGATCTTGCCGGCCTCTGAGACGCTCCAATCCAAGAGCGCGACGCCGTGGCTTCCGACGATCCAAGCCGGAGCTAGTTCGGAATTTTTGCTGGCAAAAGCTGCATCGGCACAGCGCATCCATCCGGCGCGGATGCCCGTGACGCCAAACGGCTTGTTGGGGGCAAACATCCAGTCGGCATCTTCGGGAAGCTTGGGAAGCGCCTCGCAGAGCGGCCCGTAGGCGAGATCCAAGATAAGGCGGGTTCCGCGCTTGCGAGCATATTGAGCGGCTTCTGCCAGAAACTCTGCGGTGGGAAGGCGACCGTCGGGATTGTTGGGAAGGCATACGAAGGCCGTTCCCTGTTCGGGGAGCTTCGTCAGAAACTCCTCTTCGCTTGCCGCAGAAACGGTCTTGCGCCCTAGGGCACGGGCGCAGCGGTGGTACTCCCCGAAAGCCGGGCAAAAGGACAGAACGGCTCCAGGCTGGGAAAGGATGGCGCGGAAGATCAGTTCGGCAGCTCCGGCGCCGACGCTTATGCGCTCGGGACCAACTTGGCAGGAGGTTGCCAGGCGGAGTCGAGTCTCGGCATAGGCCGGATCGGGGTACAGGTCGCTGCGCACGGCAGACAGAATGCGTCGGAGGGCAGGGGCCGGGCCCAAGTGATTGGCGTTCGAGGAAAAGTCGAAGCGCGGCTCTGGGCCGCCATCGGGGCCTCCGTGAAAGGCTTGGCCTTGGATCATTGGGAGAAAGGAAGAAATGCCTCCTGTCTTCCACAGGTTTTGGGGCACGCAAAGTTTGTCACGTTTTGTCTCTTTGAATCGCTGGTGTATCTTTAGCCTTCACAGGAGAATTTTGGACCATGCAGGAAAACGAAGAAGAAAAGCCCCAGCCGGAAGAGGAAGTCCCGCCGCCACCTCCCGAGCTCGGTTCTAAGGTCGAATCCTTCGGTGTCTCGGATGTGCTGACGATTCTTGTCATCCTCCTGGTGGGCGCAGGATTCTGGTTCTGGTACCACAGCGCCAAGGACGACAGTACGGCGCGCTTCCAGGCTGCGGCGCAGCTGTGGGATCACAAGGATTACCGGGCCGCCAAGAAGGCCTATGAGACGCTGCAGGAAAAAGCGCACTTCGTCTCCAAGGAAAACGACACCTTGATGACCCACCGCCTGGAAAAGATCAACGAGTGGGAAGACAATGCGCGGGCTCTGACCGATGGCGTCGGTGCGGCCATCATCGCCTCTGACACCTCTCTTTTGCGCGCTGCCCGCGTCAAAGTCGCTGCCGATACCAATATCTTCGTCGACAAGGCACGGCTGCTTGCCCGTCTCGATTCCGTCCTCACCAAGGAGAAATGATGCAGACCACCGCACCCAAGGCTGGCGACACCGTTGCCATCCTCAAGACCAATCGTGGCGTGATGAAGGCCAAGCTGTTCGTGGACGTTGTCCCCGAAGCCGCTGGTAACTTCGCGGAACTTGCCAAGCAGGGGAAGTATTCCGACGTGCCCTTCCATCGCGTGATCCCGAATTTCGTGATCCAGGGCGGTGACTTCACCCGCAAGAACGGCACCGGCGGCTATTCTGCCAAGGGACCGGGCACCAACATTGGCGACCAGTACCATCCCGAACTCAAGCACATCTACGGTGCGCTTTCCTGGGCCAAGACCAGCCGGCCCAACTCCATCGGCTCGCAGTTCTTCGTCGTCAACGGCAAGAAGGGTGCTCACTTCCTCGATCATCCCGAAAAGGGTGGCGATGCCGAAGGTTACAGCGTCTTCGGACAGGTTTTCGAGGGCTTTGATGTGCTCGACGCCATCAGCGCCATTGGGACCGATTCCGGTGATCGCCCTGTGGAAGACCAGATTCTGGAGTCTGTCGAGATCGAGGTCTTGGCCTGATTGATCCGAAGCCTCGCGGTCCCCTGGAACGCGTCGCTTCGCGTCACCCGGTGGACATGGAAGAGCTTTCTGCACACCGTCCCCAAGGCGGTTGTGTGGTGGCTCTTGGCAATTTCGACGGCGTGCATCGCGGCCATCAGGCGCTGCTTGCCGAAGGGCGTCGCCGTGCCGATGCCTTAGGCGTCTCTTTGCTTGCGATCACCTTTGAGCCGCACACGCGCCATTTTTTGGACGCTAGCGGTGGCCCGCTGCTCTTGTCTACTTGGCTTGAGCGTGAGGATCTTTTGCGCACTGCCGGCGTCGACCAGCCTTTGACGCTGCGCTTTGATGAGGACGTGCGGCGGCTTTCGGCCGGAGATTTTGTCGATCTTCTGGTCGCAGGGCTTGGCGTGCGCGAGTTCGTGCTGGGCTGGGATCACCGCTTTGGCCGCGGTGCCCAAGGTTCTGCCGAAGGCTTGCGGCCTCATCTGGAGGATTCTGGCGTTGGGCTTACGGTGGTGGCGCCGCACAGCGTCCAGGGAGTGGTGAACTCCACCCGCATTCGGGATCTGCTGGCTCGCGAAGGCGGCTTCGGGGAAGCCATCGAACTCTTGGGGCACCCGTGGACGCTGCTTGGCGAAGTGGTGAAGGGCGACCAACGAGGCCGTACCATCGGCTTTCCGACCGCCAACCTGGAGCCATTGAGCCCGCGCAAGCTGTTGCCTTTTGATGGCGTCTACGCAGGCTGGCTTGATATGCCGCGGCTTGGATGCAAACCGGCGATGGTCAATGTCGGGCGGGCGCCAACCTTTGATCGAGAGACGCGCTTGGTGGAGGCGCACGTTCCTGGTGGTCCAGGGCCGGAATATGGGGACATCTGCCGTTTACGGCTTTCGCACTTTCTGCGACCAACGCGGGCTTTTGCCTCGGTGAAGGAGCTGCAGATGCAGCTGCGTTTGGATGTTCACGCTGCGCTTTCCTGAACTCTTACGGAGAGTGGCGCTTCAATAAATATCTTGCAGAGAGAATGCCGAAGCGCTTCCATCTCCTGGTGATCCTTCTGGTCCTTTTATGCGGCTGCAAGAGCGACTTGAAGGAAGGGCGCGCCTTCCTGGAACTGGAAGACTGGCCCCGCGCCTTGGAAGCCTTTGATCGCGCTGTGCGTCGAGACCCCCAGAGTGCCGAAGCGCGTTTGGGGCTTGCCCTCACGCGCATGGGCATGGCGCGTGACCGCCAGAATTCGGGGCAGGATTCCGTGAGCGATTGGCTGGCGGTGGCGCGCGACTTTGCGATCGTCACGCGGCTCGATTCTAGCGCCAACACGGCGGCCGATCGTGCCGATGCTTATTTCCAGGCGTGTCTCTGGTGGCAGCGCCACGGGCAGGTCGGACGTGCTGTCTGGGCGGCCCGCAAGGCCCAGGAAGTCGATTCTCGCCATGCTGCTTCGGCCCAGTTCCTGGGTTCCATGGCGCAACGGCAGGGGGACCCTTTGGAGGCACAGCGGTGGTTTTTTCGCGCACTTTCTGCCGATTCCACCTTCCTGCCGACTTATGCTAGTCTTGGATCGCTGGCGCTATCCCAGCATGATTTCGAGGGTGCGGTGCTTTATCTGGAAGACGGCTTGCATTTCGATCCCACCAACAGCTGGCTTCAGACCTGGTTGGATGATGCGTGCGATTCCCTGGGTTGGGACGAGGTCCCGTGAAGCTTCCTGCGGATATTTCACGCGCCCTGCCGTTAGGTAGCGGCGGCGAGGGGGATGTCTTTCGGGCTTGGCAGAATCCTCCAGGTCGCACCGTGCTGCTCAAATACAGTCGCGACGCCGAGGGGGCACGCCGTCTGCGCCGCGAGGCGAAGCTCCTTTCTTCCTTGGCCGGTGGGCCGGTGCCTTCGCTGCTCTCGTTCCGCGACGATTCTCGTCATGCCCTACTGGTTCTGGAATGGCTAGAGGGCGTTGCCTTAGGAAATGTGCCGGTGGCAGAGCTTTCTCTAGCGCAACGACAAGGACTCTTTCTGGCAACCTGCCGAGCCGTGGCGCGGCTTCACGAGGCAGGACTTGTACATGGCGATCTCTCTCGCGCCAATTTGATGGCGCAGCTGAGCTCCGGTGTGGAAGTGGTGGATCTTGGCGTGGCTTTCCGGCCGGATGAGGAATCAACTCCGCCCGGACTTGGGGCTTGGGAAGCTGTGGCTCCTGAAGCCTTGCGGGGAGATGGCGTATCTGCAGCAAGCGATGTCTTTGCCTTGGGGTGCCAAGCCCTGTTTCTTTTCGATGCTGTTCCGGAAAGCTTACGGACGAGTCGTTCTCTCTGGAACGAAGCGGCTTTTTCCGGAGAGTTGGCGCACTTCGCTGAGCCGATTCATCCTGCTGTCGTGGCGGCACTAGCTCCTGATCCGAAGAATCGCCCAGCTAATGCATCCTTGTTGCTGGACGCCTTGCTAGAAGATGCCTCCTGGCGTCGCCCCGGATGGCCGGGAGAGCTTCTTGCCAAGGCTTGTGCTGGCCACGAGGATCATCTGCTGGAAAATGAGGCAAAGCGCTGCGCTCAGGTGCGCGATTGGAATGGAGCTTGGTGCTGGCAAAAGGAACGGGTAGAGGCGTCTGAGACTCCTGAGACGCTGTTGCCGCTGCTTTCGGAATATGCTCGCCGCAAAGCTTCCGTCGCTACGATTCGGCGCTGGCGGGTTGTTGCTGGAGTTGCGCTCGCGTGTTGTGCCATGGCTGTCGGAATTTTCGCATGGCATCGTGAGGTGGCCTTTGAGCAAGGCATCCGCACGGGGACGCTGCACACCTTTGACGAGAGCGTCGACTCGCTGCTTTATCCGTCCTCCGGTTCTGAGGCGCGCGGAGATGCCTTGTTGCCGCTGCAACTTGGCCCGCAGCCGCCGAATGCTCGCCTGTGGGTCGATGGGCAGCCTGAAGATCTTCCGGGAGACGGCGTCCTTTGGATGGAACCGGGGGCGTATCACATTGAGCTGCGCGATGCTTCGGGCAACCTCTTGCGCGATAGCTTGGTTCATTTGAGAGGGCGAAGGCGGCGCAAGTTGCATCCGGAAGCCCACCGTCCGCAGCCGCTGGATACCACGAGAAAGAGTTTTCCGGCGACTTCGCACGAGGAACGTGCAAATGTCCCTCAGACCTTAGGATAAAGGTCATGGACATGCAAAGACCGAGCGTCTTCAGCTATTTTGACTACCGCCTCTTCCTGCGCGACTTGCAGCGCCATCTGAAGAAGGATCGTCCGGTATTCACTTTGGAATACCTTGGGCACAAGGTGGGCCTCAAATCCAAAGGGCATGTGAGCCTCATTCTTACTGGCAGTAAGAACATCCCCGTGGCGAAGATCCCGCTTTTTTCCAAGGCCCTGGAGCTGGATGTCAAAGAGTCGGAATTTTTTGCTTTGCTGGTGCAATTCAATCAAGCCCTGACGCATCGGGATCGAAAGCGTTTTCTCGATCGCATGGTTGCCTTGTTGCGAGTGACGGATCGACGTCTGGTGCCTTCCCAATACGCTCTTTGCGAGAAGTGGTACCATCCTGTGGTGCATGAACTTCTGCGGGCACATGATATTGGCGATGACTGGGAGCGTTTGGCGGCGCTCTTGCGTCCGGCCATTTCTCCTGAGGATGCCAAGGCTTCGGTGGCGACGCTGCGGGAAATCGGACTGGTGGAAAAGAACACCCACGGATTCTGGAAGCCCACCAATGTGGCAATTACCTTCGGGGATGGCTGGCGCTCGGTGGCGGTGCGGGAATTCCAACGGCACACCTTCGACTTGGCGCAAAACGCCTTGGACGAGATCCCTGTGGAGGAACGCGACATCTCGTCCTTGACGCTTAGTCTTGGCGAAGATTCTTTTCGTGAGATTCGTGAACGAATCGCCCTATTTCGCAAGGAAATTTTGGCTGTGGCACGCAGTGAGAAAAATGCCAACCGTGTTTTCCAGGTGAATTTTTCAATTTTCCCTCTCAGTGAGGGGGGACGATGAATTTGAGGGGAATCCTTGGCTGTGCGGCTGCGTGTCTCTTGGCTGGTTGCGCGAGCCAAGCTGATGACGTTGCCGGCAACAACGGTGGGGGAATTGAAATTCCCAACGGCCTTACCGTGACCGTGAAGGATTCGCTTGGGAAGCCGGTTGCCAAGGCGCGCGTGCGACGCTTGGCTGCTTCACGGTGGAGTGAATTGATGCAGGCTGGAAAGCCTGTCTTGCTGGAGACTGTGGTGACCAATGCTGACGGCAAGGCAAGCTTGGCTTGGGAGCCTGAAACGGATGCGTGGATCGAGGTGCTGGATAGCGCCGGACGCGGCGTCCGCAAAAGCGTGAATGATTCCGGAACGATGGCGTTGCAGGTTGCCGCCTTGCGGCAGCTTTCCGGAACCTGGCCCAGCGACTTGCCAAAACCCACTCGCCTTCAGTTGGCCGGAACCGCCCATTCCTGTGCGCTGAATGCTTCGGGAAATTTTTCCTTCGATAGTCTTCCCCAAGGGAACTATGGCGTGGTTGCCGAAGTGGATGCCGCTTTGCACCCGGCTGGCAATGCCAAGATCGATACCCAGGGAAAGACGCAACTATCCCTGAGCCTAGATACGGGAGCCATGGTGCTCGATGATTTCGAAGATGGAGATAATGTCTGGAAGCTTTCGGGCTTGTTCGGACCTGGATACTGGTGGATCTCCTCAAAGGACACTGTAAAGAAGGTTTTTGGGATCGAAAGTACCGTCCAGGCGATCCAGAGTGATTCGGGCCGACATTACTTTGGTGTAGTGGTTTCCGAGGCGGATACCTCGGCCTGGTCCAACTTTGGAATTTCCATGGGATCGGGTTATGCCTATCCGAACATCCTCAACATGCGCGATCTACGTGTGACGGTGCGTGGACGAGGGCACTGGCGAGCGGTCGTCAATGTGATGAACGCCTCCGGAAATTCGGAGATGTGGCAGACTAGCGACACGCTGTCCGTGGACTCCACTTGGAAGACGTTGCGTCTGAGGTCTCAGGATTTTTATTTGGTGGCGGACCCAGCGAAGACCTGGACGGGAACCAAGCGATTGGTCACTCCTATCCTGCAGATCCAAGGGGGAGGGTGGATGGATCTGAGGGAAATTGCGCTGGAAGGCGTGACGCTGGAGAATTGGGGCAACTGAGCCTTGGCTTGCCGATTCGGATGTGCGCCGCTTCTTGGTATCTTTGGTAGCTATGAAAGCGAGTCTGAATTGGTTGCGCCGTCTGGTCGATCTCCCTGAAGCTCCACAGGAGATCGCCGACCGCCTCACGGCGGTAGGATTGGAAGTTGAAGAAATCACCACGGTCTTTGAGCTGCCAGGAGTGGTAGTCGGCGAAGTCCGTGAAGCCGAACCTGTGGAAGGCACTCACCTTTCGCGCTGCGTGGTCTTTGACGGGACGCGGGAGCTGCCCATCGTCTGCGGGGCGCCCAACGTGCGCGCCGGCCTCAAGACTGCTTTGGCCACGGTCGGTGCGGTGCTGCCGGGTGGCCTAGAGATCCGCGCGGCCAAGGTGCATGGCATGGAAAGCCAAGGCATGCTCTGCGCCGAGGATGAACTCGGTTTGGGCGAAGTGCATGCCGGCATCCTGGAACTCTCCCAAGACCTGGTTGTGGGCGAATCCTTCTCGCGCGCCATCGGTGCCGCCGACGTGGTCTTTGAAGTCAACGTCACTCCCAATCGTCCCGACGCCACCGGGCATCTCGGGTTAGCTCGTGAACTCGCCGCAAGCTTCGGACGGCCCCTGCGCAATCCGCTGGACGGCGCATTGCCTCTGGACGGGGCGGCTTCTGTCCGTAAGGTCTCCGTTGAGGCTGGCTGCGGTTGCACTCGCTACGTGGGACGCACCTTGCGGGGACTTCGCAACGGGGCCTCTCCTGAGTGGATGCGCAACCTCCTGCGGGCCGTGGGGCTGCGCCCTATCTCGGCCTTGGTGGATGTGACAAATTTTGTCCTGATGGAGATCGGACAGCCGCTCCACGCCTTCGATCTCTCCAAGGTGGATGGCGAACTTACGGTGCGCGGCGCCCGCGAGGACGAGCACCTCGTCACCCTGGACGGCCAGGAACACAAGCTGCAGGTGGGCGACCTGGTGGTGGCCGATGGCCGCGGGCCGCAGTGCCTGGGCGGCGTTATGGGCGGAGAGGGAAGTGGCGTCGATGACGCTACGGTTGAGATCTTCCTGGAGACGGCCTACTTCGTTTCTTCGGTGGTGCGCAAGTTGGCTCGCCGACACGGCATGGGAAGCGATTCCAGCTACCGCTTCGAGCGCGGCGTGGATCCGCAGGCTACGCGCAAGGTCTCGGACTACGCGGCGCGCCTGATCGTGGAGCTTTGCGGGGGTGCAGCCGATGCGGCCCAGGATCTGCGCCTGGAGGGGCATCCGGACACAGCAATCGTGATCACGGCCTCTCCCGAGAAGATCGCCTGGCGCTTGGGCGTCACTGTCGACGCTGACAAAATTCGTCAAATTCTAGCGCCGCTGGGGTTTGTTGAGCGACCGGCCTCGGAGGGCGCCCTTGCCTTCGCCGTGCCCTCATGGCGCCCCGATGTGCGGGAGGCTGCCGGCCTTTCCGAAGAAATTGCTCGCCGCTTGGGCGATGCCGGGATTCCTCCCAGCGAGCCCGTCTATCCGGTGACGGCCACGCGCTTGCCGCCTCGCGAGCGCTGGACCCGCCGTTTGCGCCGGGCTCTTGCCTCGCGCGGCCTGCACGAGACGCTTTCGCTTCGCTTCGTAGGGCGCAAGGACCACGCGCGCATGGGCTTTGCCTCCGACGATTCGCGCGGCGAGCTGGTGGAACTTGCCAATCCTCTTTCCGACGACTGGGCCGCCCTGCCGCGCCTTGGCGTGGTGAACCTGCTGCGCGCTGCGGTGCGCAATGAGAATCGCCAGGAAAAGGGCGTGGCCCTTTTCGAGTGTCTGCGGGTCTTCGGACGCGATCTCCCCGAAGCCTTTGCGGCCCATCGCAGCATCGGCATCGGCGAGCGCAACGTGCTTTCGGGAGTGCTCTCCGGGGTCTTCCTGCGGAAGGGCTGGGGTGAGGGCGAGGCTGTCGATTTCTACGCCGCCAAGGGCGTTCTCCAAGGGGCGCTTCGCGAACTGGGGCTCGAGCCCGAATTTGTGCCCAGCGCCCAGGAGCCGTGGTTGCACCCCGGTCGTGCGGCCACGGTGGTGGTGGAAGGCCGCAGTGTTGGTGCCTTCGGGCAGCTTCATCCGCGCGTCCAAGAGGCTTGGGAACTTCGCTTGACGAGCTTTGCCTGGGAAATCGACATCGATGCCTTGGTGGAGATCCTGGAGTCGCATCCGTTTGCCCAAGTAAAGGCTCCGTCTGAATTCTCTGCTACGCGGCGCGAGATCAACGCCGTGGTGGCCACCTCCTTCCTGGCTGGCGATCTGCTTGCCAAGGTGCGGGCGCTGCCTCAGGCAGAAGCTCCGCTGCTTCGCGAGGTGGGACTGGTGGATGTCTACCAAGGCGAGGGCGTTCCAGACGGCCACAAGGCCATGCTGCTGCGCTTCTGGTACCAGGCTCCAGACCGGACTCTGACTGATGCTCAGGTGAACGAGGTTCACAACGGTTTGCGTGAGGCGGTGGCGGCCCTGGAGGGCGTATCTCTCAAGTGAGTCTGGAGCTGGGTCTTGATCTGGATCTTCCTGAGGAATCCCTCGAAGATCTGGAAACGCGGCTGCGCGCCCTGGACGAGGCCTACTATCGGGATGCTCGGCCTTTGGTCGAGGATTCTGAATACGACGCTTTGCGAGGGCGTTATGACCGCTTGGCCGAGAGCCAGGGAATTCCGGTCGCACGGCGCTACACCCGCTCGGTGGGCGATGACCACAGCGACGGCTTTGAGACGGTCGTCCACGAGCGCCCCATGCTCTCGCTGGAAAAGGCCTTCACGCACCATTCGCTGCTGCAGGGGCGCGGCACCGATCTGACACGCGAGGAATCGCTTTCGCTTCCTGGCTGGGAGTCGACGACGGCCTGGGGAGCGCTTGTGGCCTGGGCGCGGCGCTTGGGAACGCTTTTGGAGCGTGATCCTGAGACGCTGGAGCTGATGGTGGAGCCCAAGATCGACGGCATCTCGGTGTCGCTGGTCTACGAGGGGGGAGCGCTTGTTCGCGCCGCCACTCGCGGGGACGGACGACGCGGGGACGTGATCACCGCCCAGGTGCTGGCCAGCGAAGCTGCTCCTGCCGCGGTGGCCGAGATGGGGCGCTTTGAGGTGCGCGGCGAGCTCTACTTGCCGGTTCCAGCTTTTGAGGCCATAAACCAGAATTTGTCCGAGCGTGGCGAGGCATTGCTTGCCAATCCTCGCAACGCCTGCGCAGGGCTGATGAAACGCAAGGATCCGCAGAGTCTGCGGGGTTGCGGGGTGCGCTCCTTCCTTTATCTGTTGCCGCCGGGACTTCAGGCGATCTCGCTTCCCGATTCGCATCGGGGGCGTATGGACTGGCTTGTCCACCAAGGCTTCCAAGTCCACCCGGCGGTTCGGGCCCTTACGGGCGTGGCGGCAGCTTACGAACGCTGCCTGGAATTTTCCGCCGAGCGTGCCAGTCTTGATCACGATGTCGACGGCATGGTCCTCAAGCTCGACGACACCTCGCGTTGGGAAGAACTTTCCGGCACCGAGCATCACCCTCATTGGGGCATTGCCTACAAGTTCCCTCCGGAGCGCAAATGCACCCGCTTGCGCGGCATTGAGGTGCAGGTGGGACGTTCTGGGGCGCTGACGCCGGTGGCCGAGCTTGAGCCGGTGCGGCTGGCCGGGACGGTGGTGTCGCGGGCAAGCCTTCATAACCGCTCTTTTTTGGCGCGCCTAGATGCCCGCGTGGGCGATTTCGTGTGGGTTCAGAAGGCTGGGGAGATCATTCCTCAGGTGGTGGGTGTGGATCTGGAACAGCGATCTTCCGATGCGCTTGCCTTTGATTTCCCAGATCGCTGTCCGGTCTGCGGGGCGGTGGTGGAAAATCGCGGCACCGGCCTCGACGAGGACGGCAATTCCATTGAGCTGTGGGCCTGTTCCAATGCCGACGGCTGCCCGGCCCAGCTTTCCGGGAGGCTCGAACACATGGCTTCCCGCAAAGCGCTCGATCTCGAAAGCCTCGGAGAGACGGTGGCCGAGGCGCTGGTCCGCGAGGGGCTGGTGCGGGAGGTTTTTGACATTTTCCGTCTGCCTTTGGATCGCTTGGCAAGCTTGAACTTGGGCACGGCCGAGGCGCCGCGCATGTGGGGAGCCAAGAATGCTGCCAAGTTCCTGGAAGCTTTAGGGCGGGCGCGGACGGCTCCGCTTTCGCGATGGATCCATGCTCTCGCCATTCCCGAAGTGGGCGAAGCTTCGGCGCGGGCTTTGGCGCTGGCGCACCCTTCCTTGGATGCCTTGGCCAATTCGGTTGCCCTGCAGGCTTTGGTGAAGACGCAGGAGTTGGAAGAGCGTCGCAAGGCTTTGGGAGCCCGCAGCGAGGCCAACAAAGCGCGGACTCCTGAGATGAAGGCCGAGGCAAAACTTGAGCAAGCGAGCTTGCGTCAAGAAATTGACTCCCTGCAGGCTGAGGTGAAGAGGGCGCATCTGGAGGATGTCGGCCCGAGTGCCGCGCGGCGCGTCCTGGAGTTCTTTGCTGGCTTGCGCGGCCAGACGGCCCTGGAGCGTTGCCGCGAACTGGACATTGCTCCTGCCACGGAGATGGTGGCGCAAGGGCCGCTTTCCGGCAAGACTTTTGTGGTGACGGGAACCTTGGAGGGATTTTCCCGCGAAGAGGCCAAGGCCTTCATTCGTGCTGCCGGTGGCAAGGTCACGGAATCGGTGAGCAAGTCCACGGACTACCTGGTGGCGGGCCAGGAGGCGGGGTCGAAGCTCACTAAGGCCCAAGCCTTGGGCGTTCCCATTTTGGATGAGACCAGCCTGCGAAAATTGACAAGCGCTTGAATCTTGCGATGGCTGACATGGATATGATACAATGAGGCATCAATGATCATGCCAAGTCGAACCAGGACTTATCGTAGCGGCGAGTGGATTGTGGTTGAATGCCATCAAGGCGTCGATCTTGCCATGGCATCTCTGCTGCGCAATGTCGCCGAATCGCAGCGCGATACGGGGTGGAGCGGGGTGATCCTGGATCTTGGAGACATTGCCACGCTGGACGGCAATGGCCAGAAGATCTTGGCCAATTTCCATCAGACGCTGCGCCAGATGGGGCGCACCCTCGGAATGGTGGTCAAAGATCCCTTCTTGCGGGAATCTCTGCGTGGGACGGAAAATTACCAGCTGCTTGCCGATCTATCTGGACTGAAGCGTTCTATTCACGAGATGTCCTCCGATCGTCAGGAGTTGCTGGAAACGTTGGGAGCTCCAGGAGGAAATCTCCTTTCCTTCACCTTGCGCTGCCCTTTGTGTCATTGCGAGACCGTGAAAGGGTGGATGCCGATTCCCAAGGTCCATCGCCTGGAATGGTTTCCCAATGAGATCACGCCGCAGATGGTTTGGGAAAAGGGACGCGAAGACATGCTCGATGTCGAGACCTACCGAGCGGCCGTCTGTCCCGAATGCCTCTTTGCTGCCTCGCGTCTGGACTGGTTCGATATCCCTCTGCACGGCTTGCGCACCACCCTCCACGATTCTGCGTTGGATCGTCTGGTGAAGAATTCGATGCGCCGTCGGTTGATGCTTTCCGGCGAGAGGATTGATGACGACACCTCCTTGTCGACCTTCTTCGGAATGCCTCGTCTGCGTCAGGCGGCTGGACTTGCGTGGGCTCTGTCGGCTGATGTTCTGCAGGTGGTGGGCAAGGAATCCTCTTCTATTGATAGTCTTGGCATCGGCGTGAGCCATATCATGCGTGCCCGTTTCGCTTCGGATGGCGAAGACTTGGAACGGCATTTCACGGCGGCCTATATCTGGCTGAAGACGGCGCTAGAGCATCCTGAGAGCTATGCCGAGGATCGGATGGCGGAGGCTTCCGTCTATCTCGTTTCGGCATGTTTGGCCATTGGACGGGATGACGAGGCGCGTTCGGTTCAAGCCACTGCTCACAACAGCTGGGATGGACGAAGTGAAATGGACTTCTGGCTGGAAAGGGGCGATGCCCTGCTTCAGTAAGAAAGTGCTAAAACTTGATGGCGAACTTTTCTCTGCCAGCGTACCTTGCAAGCGTTGGAGTTGAGAGGGGGGAACTATGTCGCTGACCAGAAATCTGGAGCTTGCGATGGCTGTTGCCATTGCGACGTTTGTGTTGGCCGTATTTACGCACTTGTAGACGTCAAAAATTGTCTTCAAGGCCGTCCAGGCAATGGTATCATTGATATCAGATGATCCTGGATCGCAAGTATTGGCTGGGCATGTTGGCCGTTGCAGGTATGGTTTCCTGCACGCCTTGGCCTTTGGAATCGGCGTCTGCGCCGAGTCCTAGCGTGAGCTTTGATGCTCCGGTGAGTTCTGGTGCCCTGGACTACGGCGGCGGAGAGGTCACCTTGCTGGCGCGTTTCGAGAACGTCTCGGGCGACACCAGTCAGTTGACGTGGTCCACCGGTCATGCCGTCGTGTTGGGCAAGGGCTTTACGGTGGGGGCGCAAGGCGAGCTGGAAACCGCTTGGATTCGTCTGCGCTGGGACACCGCATCATCCAAGGACACGGTGATTCTTCGGCGGAACGCCGATGTGCTGGGAACCGTAGCGGTGCAGATGCTGGACATTCTGCCGGGCTTGAGTCGCATCTACGTCGGTTCCACCTCGGACAGCGCTTCAATGCGTGCCGTGCAAGTCTCGAACGATACGCTATCGCTCTCGTCGCACATGGGGGCGGTGGCATATCTGCGACTGAGTTTCCGCGATCCCGACACCAACTACGTGGCTCGCTTGACTACGGCCTTGCCGCTTTCCTTGCCTGGGGGAGGAACGCTGCGCTGGCGCAACGGCATCGGCGACTCTGTGTTGGCCTGGCAGGCTCCTAACGTCCTTTACGATTCCACCATCGACCTTGTGGAAAGTGATGGCCTGGGGCGCGGGACGCATACCTGGAAGCTGCATCTCTCCACCTATGCCGAGGAGGGAAGCGTCTGGGTGGTGCAGCATCAGGGAACCTCGCTCGTGAAGTTCGCCACCACCGGCGGTGGGCGTCTCCTTGAGATCTTGCGTTTGGATGGGCTCGGGGAAGTCACGGGAATCTCCATCGACCCCATGCGCGAAGGCGGCTTGCTGGTCGCCACCGATCGCAGCGGACAGAAAGTCGTGAAGTACACCACCGGAGGCTTGGTGCGCACCTCGGTGTCCAAGCTGCTGCCGCGTTCGGTGGCTTGCGATTACGACGGCGCTTACTGCTGGGCCGGAGTCCGCGATACTGCCGGGCATTCCCGTTTGGTGCGCGTTGACGGCGATACCGCGTCGCTTCCCGTTTTTCCCGGCGACATCACTTCGCTTGCTGTCGACCAGAACGCCTATGGTCGCGTGTGGGCGGCTTCGCGCGATTCGGGTTTCGTGGCTCGGATTTCCTACAAGCATCTCGACACTCTGATCCGCGGCACCTTTCCGCGTCCGTCTTCGCTTGCCTTTGACGATTCCCTTTCGCTGCTTTGGGTCGCCGACCTGGAGCATCGCACCGTGAGCGCTGTTGATTCGCAGGGAAATGTCGTGAAAGTGCTTTCCGGCTTTGTGCAGCCCGTGTCCGTGTCGGCCTTTCGAGGGCGGGTTTGGGTGGCCGACAATCTCTCCGGAGAATTCACCCGTTGGAGCGCTTCCGGAGTCTGTCAGGCGCGCTTTTCCGGCTACCTGACTCCGCAAGCAGTGGCCATCGACCCTCGCAATCCCGATGTCGCTTGGGGAGTGGACATGGGTTCGGGACAGCTGTTGCGCTTCCAAGGCGATTCCTTGGTGGCCAAAGGTCACGGTGCAGGGCTTGATCGCCCGAGCCTTCTGGCTGTGCATCCGGGCAATCAATGAGCGCGACCACGGAAAAGGTGGGACAGGCGGGTTCGTGGCTCTTCGAAAGCCGCGCGGCGCGCTTTGTGGCGGAGCGCAAGGATTTCGTGATGCTTCTGGGAATCATCGGCGTCATTGCCGTATTGGTGATTCCGCTGCCGCCGCTGCTCTTGGATTTGTTGCTTTCGCTGTCCTTCTCGATTGCTCTGCTCATCCTCATGGTGAGCATGTTCATCGACACGGTGCTGGACTTCTCGATCTTTCCCGGCGTCCTTTTGGTCACCACGCTCTTCAAGCTCTCGCTGAATGTGGCCACGACACGACTCATTCTCTCCACCGGCGAAGGGGGACGCGTCGTCACCGCCTTCGGAAGCTTCGTGACCGGCGACAACATCGTGATCGGTGCCGTCATTTTCGTGATCCTCCTGGTCATCAACTTCCAGGTGATCACCAAGGGCTCTACCCGCATTGCCGAAGTGGCTGCTCGCTTCACCTTGGATGCCATGCCCGGCAAGCAGATGGCGGTGGACGCTGACTTGAACGCCGGCACCATCGACGAGGCCGAGGCGCGCAAGCGCCGCGGCAACATCCAGCGCGAGGCCGACTTCTTCGGCGCCATGGACGGCGCCTCCAAGTTCGTGCGCGGCGAAGCCATGGCCGGACTCATCATCGTGGCCGTGAACATCGTGGGCGGTTTTGCCGTGGGCATGCTGATGCTCGACATGGACGCTCCGCACGCTTTGTCCACCTTCACGAAGCTCACCATTGGCGATGGCCTGGTGGGGCAGATTCCCTCGCTCATGATCTCCACCGCCGCTGGTATCATCGTCACCCGCGCGGCCTCCAAGTCCAACCTGGGCGCCGAGATCACCAGTCAGCTCACCCAGTCGCCGGCGGCCCTGTACATCACCGCCTTGGTGATGGGCGGCCTTGGCGTGGTTCCTGGACTTCCGACGTTCCCCTTCCTGGTGCTGGCTGGCGGCATTGCGCTGGTGGGCTGGGGACGCTCACGGGCCATCAAGACCGAGAAGGAAAACGCCCAAAAAGCCGATGCCATGCCCAAGAAGGAGACCAAGCCCGAGGACGACCGCATCGAGAACTACCTCGCCGTCGACCAGATGGAGCTTGAGATCGGCTATGCTCTCATCCCCCTGGTGGATGTGAACCAGGGCGGTGACCTGTTGGAGCGCATCACCATGCTGCGTCGCCAGTGCGCCACCGAAATGGGCATCATCGTGCCGCCCATCCGCATCCGCGACAACATCCTGCTGCGGCCGGCCCAGTACATCGTCAAGATCAAAGGGGTGGAGATCGGGCAAGGGGAGCTGATGACGGGCTCCTACCTCGCCATGGATCCGGGCACCGTCAGTCGCAAGGTGAACGGCATCCCCACCAAGGAACCGGCCTTCGGGCTGCCTGCGCTGTGGATCACCGAGTCCCAGAAGGAAGCCGCCGAGCTTGCCGGCTATACCGTAGTGGAGCTCCCGGCGGTGCTCGCCACTCATCTCACCGAAGTCATCCGCGGCCACAGCGACGAGATCCTCTCGCGCCAGGACGTGAAGACTCTGATCGACAACATCCGCGGCAGCCACGGCACCGTGGTGGACGAGCTCATCCCGGCGCTGCTTTCCTACGGCGAGGTCCAGCGCGTTCTCGAGAACCTGCTGCGCGAGCGGGTGAGCATCCGCGATCTGCCTTCCATCCTGGAAGCGCTCTCGGATGCCGTGCGGGTTGCCCGCGATATTCCCTCGCTGGTTGAGGCGGCGCGCCAGGCTCTTGCGCGCGGCCTCTGCAAGCAATTGGCAGATTCTGACGGGGTGCTTTCGGTGCTCACCCTGGAGCCGGGACTGGAGCAGGTCCTGGAAGCGAGCCTGCATGCCGGTGAGCGCGGTCCGCGTCTCCTGCTGCGGCCCGATCTGGTGGGCAAGATCCTCGAATCGGTGGCGCCGCTGGTGGAGGAGATCTCGGCCGCCGGAGAAAATCCCATCCTGGTCTGCTCGCCGCAACTGCGATTGCCGCTGCGGCGGATGCTGGAGGCGAACCATCCGCAACTTTCGGTGCTATCTTACGCCGAGATCGTTCCCGGTGTCCAGGTCAGGACGCGGGGGATGGTGCAGGCCCTAGACACCAACCAGAAATCCCAGTAGACCTCATCGAATGCGCATTCGCAAGTTCCAGGCAGACACGATCCGTGAGGCGCTTCTCCAGGTCAAGGAGGAGATGGGCCCCGAGGCGCTCATCCTGCGCACCCAGAAGATCAAGGGATCTTTCCTGGGCGGAGGCGAACGCTACGAGGTTACTGCCGGTTTAGAAGAAAAATTTGAACCCACCGCGGTCGCCAAGCCCGCTGCCGAGCCCACTCAGACGGTGAGCTACGGGCCGGGAAGCCGCATGGCCTCTGGGTCTGCGCAGACTTGGACGCCGCCGGTGCGCGAGACCGCAAGCGTGGGAATCTCGCACCAGGAGTTCGCCGCCCTGCAGCAGGGGATCGACGCGGTGCGCAAGGCCGCTGAATCCCCCAAGGACGAGATTGCCGCGGTGCGCCGCGAGATGGGGCAGATGCGCTCGGTGCTCTCGATGCTCGCCGAGCAGTGGCGCGACCACGCCGGCACCCGCATCGCCGAGACGCTGCTTCCCCATTACCAGAAGCTCTTGGCTTCTGACCTCTCGGAGTCGATCGCCCAGAAGGCTTGCGAAGAGACGCAGACGCGCCTTGAGGCCGGTGGCATGCAGGGCGAGGGCGATCCCGAGTGGACGCGCAACGTGCTCTTGCAGGTGCTTTCTGAAATCCTTCCCTGCGCGCCGGTGCTGGTGCCGCGCGGCGCCTCCAAGGCCAAGGTGCTGCTCTTCGCTGGCCCCACGGGCGTCGGCAAGACCACGACCATCATGAAGCTCGCTGCCCGCCTCAGTTCCCAAGGGGCTTTGAAGGTGGGACTGGTCTCCTGCGACAACTACCGCATCGGGGCCCAGGAGCAGATCAAGACCTTCGCCGAGGTGGCCGGGCTTCCGCTGCGCAGCGTCTTCACCGACGATGACATCTCGCGTGCCCTGGATGACTTGCGGGTCTGCGACGTGGTGCTGGTGGATACCGCCGGGCGTTCGCCGCGCAACGAGCTGCATCGCATCGAACTTACGGCCCTGGCCGAGCGCATTCGTCCTGACGAGATTCATCTGGTTCAGTCGGCCACCACGCGCCTGCGCGATCTGCGCATGGCGCTCTCGGCCTACAAGGATCTCGGTCCCAATCGTCTGGTCTTCACGAAGCTCGACGAGACCGACAGCTACGGAGCCCTTTGCACCTTGGTGGCCGAGGAGGGCATTCCCGCCTCGCTCCTCTGCTTTGGGCAGGACATCCCCGAGCACATGGGCGATGCCTCGCCGGAAGAGTTGGCTCGCATGGTTCTGGGGGAGGACGATGGCTGCCCAGCTTGACTCCCTGAAGGCCTGGCTTCCCGGCTCCGGTGCCAGACTTTCGTCGTCGGTGCCAGCGCGTGCCATCGCTGTGGCTAGCGGCAAAGGCGGCGTGGGCAAGAGCCACATCACCCTGAGCTTGGCGCTAGCGCTCGCGGAGCAGGGGCGCAAGGTGCTTCTGATTGACGGCGACATGGGTCTTGCCAACCTGCATATCTTGGCCGGCATCCAGCCCAAGGCCGACTTGGGCGATGTGCTAGCCGGACGTTGCGGTGTGGAAGACGCCTTGGTGACCGTAGCGCCCAATGTGGACTTGTTGCCCTCGGCGTCTGGCGTGGCCGAACTTTCCTCGCTACCGCTGGAGCGGGTGAATGCCCTGGTAGATTCCTTCGCGCGTCTGCAGAACGGCTACAGCCACCTGCTGGTCGATATCGGCGCCGGCATCGGCGACACCTCCATGCACCTGGCCACCGCTTCGGACCGGGTGGTGCTAGTGACCACGCCCGAAGCCACCGCTCAGGCCGACGCCTACGCCTTTGTCAAGGTGGCGCGCTCGCGTCGTCCGGATCTCCCCTTTAGCGTGGTGGTCAACCAGTGCGATCGCCCCGAGCAGGGGCCCGAGACGGCCATGCTGCTTTCGTCGGTGGCGCGGCGCTTCCTGGGCATTGATCTTCCCTTCTGGGGCAGCATCCCGCGCCAGCCGGGCCTCGACCAGTTCTTGCGAAAGCGCATCCCGGCCTATACGGCCGATCCCCAAGGACCCTTCGCTACGGCCGTGCGCGAGCTTTCTAAGCGGCTTCCCGACATGGGATCTCCCATTGCCGGCGGCTTCTTTGCGCGCCTAAGTTCACTGACGTCGGCTTCCTGAGGTTACTTGCCAGCCACTTCGCAGACGGCGGCGATGTCGGAATCCGCGAAGCCTTACGGGACCGGCGTCTTTTGCAGGCAGGTCTCGTAGCTTTCGGGGTCCAAGTGGCCTAGGACGCAGGCTTCGAAGCGCCAGTATCCGGAGGGGATCGCATGCGCAGAACCGCCGCCGAAGGCCTTCTGGAAGTCCGTGCGCACGGCGGTGGAACTCGAAAGAAGGGCGTCCAGATGCGCGTAGCCGGCGGCATCGGGGAGGTTTCCGTAGCGCTTCGAGAAGCAGAACTCTTCCCGGAAGAGGGAGTCCCGGACGGTGAGATCCAGGGCGAAGGTGACGGCATCGCGAAGCTTCCCGCTTCGAACGTCGACCTCCAGGATCTGAAAGGCCGGATTGTTCCCGAAGATCGGGGAGACGGCCGGCACGACATGGATCGCGGCGGCGGGAGTTCCGTCGGCCCGGAGGACGGAGCGAAACTCGTTTCTGTGGAGGTGTCCGGCAAATGCGGCGGAGACGACGTCGCGATACTCGCGCAGGAGTTCTAGGACGCGGCGGTTGGCATCCGGCTGCCAGAGCGCGACGGGGGCGCCGCGTTTCCAGGAGGCGTAGGCATCCATGCCCGGCGGGATGTGAAGCTCCAGCCAGACGTGGACGTGCTCGCGGCGGGCGGCGGCGAGTTCCTTTTCCAGCCATTCGAGTTCGGCTTGGCCGGAACGCACGGGTCCCGGAAAGCGGCTCGAAAAGAACGTAGTGTTGAGGATGAGGAGTCGTGCGCCGGGAACGCCAGGCAAGGGAAGCCGACCGTAGCCATGGTGTGCAAAGGTCTCGGGAAGCCGTTCTCCGGGCGCGCCGAAGAGATGTCCGGAGGCCTCGCGCAGGAACGATCCGTCGTCTTCCACGGCGTAGTCTCCGTTGTAGCTGTCGTTGTTGCCGAGGCTGTAGAGCACCGGTACGCCCGGGAAGTTCGCTTGGATACGCCCTCTCACGTACGCCAGGATCGCGAGGTGGATGTGCCGCAGATTGGCTGCGGTGGTGTCGCGGGCATACTTGCGCACAGAGTCGTCGAGGCCGTGGGCCAAGAGATCCCCGGGAAGGAGGATGGCTGTCGGATGGGCGGCTTGCTGACGCATGTCGGAAAGCAGCCGTTCCAGCAAGCGCGAGTCGGTCTCGGAACCGTATTGGGCGGTGTTTGCCGAGGCAGCGGGGACGGCGGGAGACGGGGCACCCAGAAGCAGGTGCAGGACGAGCGCCGTGTCGCCAAAAGGAGTGAAATGGAGGTCGCTTGCCGCCAGCATTCGCAACGCCCCGGGTTCTTCCTGGGCTCTCGCGGAGGTCGTGACACCCTCAATGGCCAGAGTTAGGGCAAGAGGGATGAAGAAGCGGAAAGGAATGCGCATAGGGCAAATCATACTGTCTCAGGAACGAATCGGCCTCATTCGTCGTTTACAGTCGCCTCGCCACTGAATACCTTAACCCATTGTGCTTGCCCTGATCTTCGGCTTCGGCCTCCTTGCCTCGGCGGCTGTGCCAGCCGATACGGCCCCTTTCGTCGTCGATTCGGTGGAGATTGTGCGCCACAATGCCATGGACGGCAGTCGCGTGCTCACGAGGTCCGATAGTCTCGTCTATTCCTGGTTGCAGGACTACTTCCACTGGAAGACCACCGACGCCACGGTGCGGCGCTTTCTGATCAGTGGCCTGGGCGATACCCTCACTCCGCAACGCCTTTCCGAGACGGGACGACTTCTGCGCAGCCAGCGCTTTTTCGCCGACGCCGCAGTGACCAGCCGTACGGATACCGCTGGGCGACGTATCCTGCATGCCGAGACCTGGGACCAGTGGAGCTTGAGCATTCCCTTGAGCATCTCACGCGCCGGCGGGCAACTCTCCTGGATTGTCGGCCTTAGCGAGGCGAATCTTGCGGGAACGGGGCAGCAGGTCGGCGGATACTATTCCTCCAACTCGCTGCGCGATTCCTGGTACACCACCTACAGCAACAACGCCTTCCTGGATCAGGGGGGGCGATTGGCCTTCCTGGCATCCAGCAATTCCGACGGTTTTTCCGGAAGCTTCGAGGCCGGCAAGCCCGTCCGTTCGCGCTTCGATGAATGGGGCTTTTTGGTGTCCGGATCGCGCTCCAGCTACGAGCGGATCTATTACACTCCCACCGAGATGCGCGAGCTGAGTTCCGGATCGCGCTGGCCGGGTTCCGAGCAGCAGTGGATCACCCAGCCGCATTCGCTGACCGAAAACCTGCGGGCGGCGCTCACGCTGGCGGCGGGGACGGATGTGCAGGTTCTCGGCAGCGCCATTGGGGAATGGTACGAGGACACCACTGGTTTGGGCTACTCCGACACCTCGCTGGGCGTTCCGCTCGCCAAGACGCGCCAAGCGGTCGCCACTGCCCGTGGGAATTCTCGCAAGGATTCGCGTTACGGTTTCTCACTTCAGGTCAAGCGGATTCGCTATTGGAGCGCGCGCAACTTCCAGAACCTCAAGTGGACCGAGGATGTGGCCTTGGGATGGAGTCTTGGCTCGACAGTGCTCTGGAACGTGGAGAGCGACGGGGCGCGCCGTTCGGCCCTCTGGCAGCAGCAGTCCGCCAGTTGGAGCGGGATCCCGGCCCAAGACTGGTACTTGGCCGCCTCGGGGACATCCCAGTGGTTTGCCGGCGGCGAGACTGGTCCCGATCAGGGCACGGCCACGGGGCATCTGGAGGCGCGCTGGTTTCCGCGTCCCGGCTGGCAGACCCTCGCCTCGTCCAGCCTGGATGCCGCCTTTTTCCAGAGCGAGGCGCTGGCCCAATACACCCTGGGGGAGGACAACGGCTTGCCTGGATTTCCCGCTCGGAGCCTAGCTGGCAAGAGCCGTTTGCTGTTCAATGCCGAGGAGCGCTGGACTCCGCCGCTGGAAGCTCTCACGGTGGTCCCGGCGTTTGCCGTCTTTGCCGGCGTCGGGCAGATTTCACCCACCCCAGAGCCATGGGAGGGAAGCTGCTGGAGGGCCGGCGTCGGTTTCGGGTTGCGCTTCGGCATGTCTCGCAGCATCGACGGTGTGGTCAACCATCTATCCTTCTCGCGTCCCGTCGGGTATGCCTCGCCGTTTTCGTGGCGGGCCTGGATGGTGAGCTTCGGTTCCAAGCAGAGCATGTGATGGAGCTTGCGCTGGAACCCATCGGATCTTTGCGAACCTGCTTTCCGGAAAAGCTCGGAATCCCGCGCCAGCCGGGACTGGTGCCGCTGGCGCGTGGCGTGCTGCGCTTTTCCTGCGCCCAGCCGCCGGCCGTGTGGCGCGACGCCTTGCGCGGCCTGGACGGCTTCTCGCACGTTTGGATCACCTTCGTCTTTGACCGCGCTGTTACCCAAGGTTGGAAGCCCTGTGTGCGCCCGCCCCGGCTGGATGGTCGTGAGAAGATGGGGGTCTTCGCCACGCGCTCGCCTCATCGCCCCAATTTCCTGGGACTTTCGTTGGTGAAGCTGGATCGGGTGGATCTGGAGACTCCTGAGGTACATGTCTCGGGAGTGGATTTGCTGGACGGCACACTGGTGGTAGATCTGCGGCCTTATCACCCCGAGAACGACGTGCCGGTGGGCGAGGTGAGCAAGGGTTGGCTGACGCGGGCCGCTCATCCTGGTCTCCCTGTGGGTTGGGACGAATCGGCGCGCGAGGCGCTTGCGGAACTGCTTCCCAAGGCGCAGACAGATGGCATGCCGGAGTACTCTCTGGAAGAGGCGGAGCGCTTGGTGGAGGATGTGGTGGGACTCGATCCGCGGCCGGCCCATTTGCGCGGGACTCCCGGGGAATGGTACCTGCGCTTGCTGTCCTTCGATGTGCGAGTACGGGTGGAGGGTGGGCGCGCCCAGGTGTACGAACTGCGCCCCTGACGTTGTCGTTTTCTGCTGAGGGTGGTAGGATAAGCAGGAATGCCGCCATCCGTGCTCAATACCAAGCCAAAAATCCTGGTGGTCGATGATCAGGAGATCATCCGCTACACCATGGATACCGTGCTTACGCAGCAGGGGTATCGTGCCGTGCTGGCTGAGAACCTTGCCGAAGGCGTTGAGCTGCTCGGCTCGCAGCGTCCCGATCTCGTTCTCCTGGACCTCAGCATGCCCGGTGGCGACGGCCTTGCGCTGCTGCGCCAGATGCGCCAGAGTCAGCCCTTCCGCGCCACTCCTGTTATCATCCTCACGGGACATTCCGATCGCGGCTTCGTTGCCGAGGCGCTCTCTTTGGGGGTGCGGGACTACGTGCTCAAGGCGGGCTTCCTGATCGACGACCTGCTGGCCCGGGTGCGTCAGCGGCTGGAGGACTGCGGTGCCTTGGCGCCTACGGTGCGCCCGCGCACGCCGATGCCGCCAGGCACTAAGCTCCCGGCTCCTTCGCGGATGGATCTCGCCGATTTCTTGGAGGGGCTGGCAGGCAAGGCCTTTCCTTCTTCCCGCAATCATGTCTTGACGGCCTGTGCCTCGCCTTTGACAAGCCTTTCCGAAGTGGAAGCCTTGTTGCACGACGATCCGATTCTGACGGCGGTCGTGATGGGACGCGCCCAGGCGGCGCTTTCGCGGGCACGGCCGCTGCCGCGCTTGGTCGATGCGTTGCAGCTCTTGGGACTTTCCAAGGTCGGGGAGGCGGTGGCGACAACCAGCGTGTATGAGGACGACGAGGAACTCCCCGAAGATATCCTACGTGCCTGGGCGCATGCTCTTTTTTGTGCCCGCTGGATGGAACGATTCTGTCCTGACCAGCCGGCGGCGGCTTTGATCGGGCTCTGTCATGATCTCCCGGAGATCCTCCTGATGCAGCGCTTGCCTACGGAACAGTGGATCTCGCTGCGCGAATCTGCTCGCGGTGGTGGCAAATTGCTCACGCGCATGGTGGAGGAGGTCTTCGGTCTTCCCTATGGCGAATTCGCCAGCGCTGTCTTTCAGAGACTGGGCTTGCCGCCTGCCATGGCCACGCCCATGCAGGAATACGTCAACGCCTTTCAAAACTCCTCGCCGACTCCTCCGACACGCGATGCCTTGCGTCTTTCTACCGCCAACCAGTGGGCGCATGCCCTCTCGATGGCCGCCAATGGTGGAGTCGCCGTTTCGCTGCCGCGGCGCGATGAGCTGGAGCCCCGCCTGCTCACGGAAGACATCGCCCAATTGCCGCTTCTGTGCGATGATTCGTGGAACATCTCCAGCCGCGCCGTCCATGGTCTTCGCTTGCCGCTGGGGGGCTTTCGCCTGCCGCTGCCTCCGGCGCGCCCGCGCTTGGTGTTGGCCATGGAGACCTGGGTCGCCTCGCCTTCGCCGCTGGAACGCTTGCTTGCCGAGTTGGGCGTTTTACAGCGCGGCTCCGTGGAGTCGCTCCAAAAGTTTGAGTGGGATGCGTTCATCTACCTAGGGGATCACCCCGCTCGCCTTTTTCCGGAAGGCTTTCCATACGTCCAGCCGCTGGTGGTGCTGCACCAGCAAGCCACGGAGCGCTGCAGTCTTCCTCCGGCCGCTCGGCTTGAGACGTTGCGCCTGCCGACGCCGCTTTCGCAGCTTTTCCGCCTCTTCGAGCTCTTGGGAAGCTGACGCCAACCTGACTGATCCGTGCAGGAGCTTATTCCAGCAGCGAAATGGTGCTTTTCAGAACCATGGCTTGATGCTGTGGCGGTTCATGAACTAAATTTGGCAGCTTCCATAGCTATCCATATATCACCAGCACCGGGACGGCAATTTCGCCGTCCTGATTTGCGGTCTCCTCGATCTCCGAGGTCCGCTGTGCGCAACCAGAAAGAACGAAACATGTCAGAGACCAAGCTGCTCTACGGCACCGATGCCGACCTCGCCGAGATCGAGGGACGCGTCTCCACCCACAGCGCCGAGGAGCAGGAGGCCATTACCGCCGCCTACACCGCGACTCTCGAAGGTGTGGAAGAAGGCAAGATCGTTGCCGGCACCATCCTGGGCCAGACCGAATCGCACGTCATCGTCGACATCTCCTTCAAGTCCGAAGGCCTCATCCCCAAGTCGGAATTCAAGTCCGACGATGAGATGGACATCGGCACCCATGTTGACGTCTTCATCGAGCAGATCGAAGGCGAAGACGGCCAGATCGTCCTCTCCAAGCAGCGCGCCGACTTCATGAAGGTCTGGGAGCGCATCCGCGACGCCTACGAGACCGGCGAAGTGGTGGACGGCACCCTGGTGCGTCGCATCAAGGGCGGCATCGTGGTCGACCTGTTCGGCATCGAAGCCTTCTTGCCTGGCTCGCAGATCGACCTGCGCCAGATCCCCGACATGGACTCCCTGCTCGGCCAGACCATGTCCTTCCGCGTCATCAAGGTTCACAAGAGCCGTCGCAACATCGTGGTGTCTCGCCGCATCGTGCTCGAGGAGCAGCGCTCCCGCATGCGCGACCAGATCATCGAGACTCTGGAGCGTGGCCAGGTCCGCGAGGGCACGGTCAAGAACATCACCGACTTCGGCGCCTTCATCGACCTGGGCGGCGTGGACGGCCTGTTGCACATCACCGACATGACCTGGGGCCGCATTCAGCACCCCTCGGAGCTCGTCCAGATCGGACAGAAGCTCACCGTCAAGGTGCTCGACTTCAACGAGCGCAAGGAACGCATCTCGCTTGGCCTCAAGCAGCTGCAGGAACATCCTTGGAAGAGCGTGGCCGGCAAGTACCCGGAAGGCACGCGCGTCAAGGGCAAGGTCGTCTCGATCACCGACTACGGCGCCTTCATGGAGCTGGAGCAGGGCGTCGAAGGCCTCATCCACATTTCCGAGATGAGCTGGACCCAGCACGTCAAGCATCCGTCGCAGGTCGTCAAGGCCGGCGATGTGGTCGAAGCCGTGGTGCTGCGCATCGACACCGAGAACGAGAAGATCTCGCTTGGCCTCAAGCAGATCGAGCCCGATCCTTGGACGACCATCGACAACGAGCTTCCCATCAATACGGTGGTTTCGGGCGTGGTCCGCAACTTGGCTCCGTTCGGAGCTTTCGTGGAGATCAAGGAAGGCATCGACGGCCTCATTCATGTCTCTGACATGAGCTGGACCAAGAAGGTCAACCATCCTTCCGAGGTCCTGCAGAAGGGCGATACCGTCACCTGCATGGTGCTTTCGGTGGACAAGGAAAAGCGTCGCATCTCGCTTTCCCTCAAGGCCATGGGCGAAGATCCTTGGAAGCTGGTTCCGGACAAGTTCCCCCTGGGCAAGGAAGTGGAGGCGCCCATCGTGCGTCTGCTCGACCGTGGCGTGGTGGTGGAACTCGAAGAAGGCGTCGAGGGCTTCGTTCCGCTTTCGAAGCTCACCGAGGACACGCTCCGCGTTCCGGCCGATTCCTTCCATGTGGGACAGGTCTTGAAGGGCACCATCGTCGAGCACGATGTTGACGCTCGCAAGATCACCGTTTCCTGCATCGGCGGAACCGAAGACTGGCGCGACTACATGGCCGACAAGCTGGCCGAGGCCAAGACGACCTTGGGCGACTTCTTCAAGCCGTTGTCGTAAGCCTTTAGGACATTTGCAACTGAGGCCTCCGGGATTTCCCGGGGGCCTTTTTGCATTTTTCGGGCACAAAGGGTATTATTGAGATGTCAATACTTCTCCGCGCAAGTGAGGCAATGTGTTCCCTATGACAAAGACAATCAGCGTGATGGCTGCCGTACTCGGCCTTTCTACGGCCGCCCTGGCTTCGGGCAGTTTCCAATGGGAGTTTGCTACGACTCCCGATTCCACTTTGCTGCTGCTGGGTGATGCCAAGCTCGACTCTGGAAAACTCTCCTTGGGGACGAGCGGACTTCTGGTGCGCAATGGCTATCGTCAGCCGCAGGGTGCCTTTTCTATTGAAGCACGCGTCCGGCTTTCCCAGTATGGCCCCCAAAGCGAGCGGTGGATCTCTGACCTCTTCAATACCGCGACCTGGAACCATGTGTATGGTGACAGTTCGCAAGGCATCACCTTCCGCATCGGCGGCGGTGAACTCTATCCGCCTTTGGCCCAGGACACCGACCAGGCTTCCCTGACATGGCTTGACCACAATCGCCGCGCTTTGCTCTCCAATTGCTTGGGAGACTTCGTCATTGGGACCGGGGATGCTTCTTGGAAGGAAGTCTACACCAACCGCTGCGTCGAGCTTGGCCGCTGGATTCATTTCGTGGCCGTCTATGATGGCCAAAGCATGTCTGTCTGGCTCGACGGCAAGAACGTCACGGACACCAGCCGCATCGTTCATGCCGCTTCGGTTCCGGTGCGCGACACCTTTGTCGTTCTCAACGTCGGTGGACGTTCCGCTAGCCTCTACGATGACCCGCGCCACTTCTTTGGCGATGTCGATTTCCTGCGGGTCGTCGATTCGGCGTTTTCCCCGAGTGAGATTCGCGAGCGCTACCGTGCTCTCCCGGCCGTGGACACCACTTCCTGCGTGCCCGTACTGCGAGTCGTCTCGCCCCGGCCTGGCGAAGTCGTCACTTCCCAGACGCGCCTGAAGCTTCGGCTGGATGTGCCGGTCTCCTGCCGGGACACGGCCTTGAGCGATACGATCTTTGGAGCCGGAGATTCCGTGGAGATCGATATTGCGACGAGTCCCAGCTTCGATACGCTGCGGGAGCGCAGCCTTGCCGTGCTAGATACCCCCATTGTTTCGCTTCTCGATTCCCAGGGCCTTGACGCCTACTTGCGCGCTCGTCTGGTGCGCCATGGGGCGGCGCCGCACGTGGCGGCCCGCGCTGCGGCGACTTCGGTGGCCGGTGAATGGAGCGGGGTTACGCCCATCACCTCGCTGGTGGCAAGATCTGCTGGCGTTGCGGCGCGCTCATTGAATGGCGCTAGCGCTGTGCGCTGGTCTTCCCGCGGCGGCTTTGTTCTAGGAGCCTCGCAACCCATTTCCTTGCAGGATGTTCAGGGGCATGCGGTTTCCTTCCATGTGGAGGGAAACCTGCTGGTTCCTGACCATTCGCTGGCGGCTGGAGTGTACGTGCTTTCCACGAACGCCGGCGCTTGCCGTGCCTTGGTGCCGGTGCGCTGAGTCTGGACAAGGCCGCTATTCTCGGAAGCTTCCACGCCGCCCTCGAGGCGGTGGTGGCGGAATGTGACCGCGAACTCGCGCACCTCGACGAGGCTGCTGCTGGCGAGACCAAAAGTAGCGCCGGCGACAAGTACGAGACCGCCCGCGAAATGATCTCCCAAGCCCGGCGCCTGCAGTTGCAACTGCGCGACAAGGCGGCCAGGGGGATTGAGTGGCTGTCGCGGCTGGAGCCGACGCGCATCTACCAGGCTGCCGCTGCCGGTTGCCTGATCGAGACAGGCAAGGCCATCTATCTGCTCGGTATTTTGACGGAATCTGTCACGGTAGAAGGCGTGGTCGTGCAGGGACTTACGTTGGCAAGCCCTCTTGGTCAGGCACTCAAGGGGGGGCGGGTCGGCGATTGCGTGGCGTGGCGCTGGGAGTCTCTGGAGATTCACGGGCTCTGGTGAGCCCTACCGCCTCTCGTCGAGGTCGATCCGCTGTTGCGTTCCCAAATCGTCGAGCAGGGCCTCGTCGTGGCTGGCCACGATCAGGAGCCCGTGCCATCCCGAGAGCGCTTCGATCAGGGTTTCAACCGACTCCAGGTCCAGATGGTTGGTCGGCTCGTCTAGGAGCAGCACATCGGGAATCGCGGCTCCCGAAAGTAGGCAGGCAAGCGTCAAGCGCAACCGTTCGCCTCCCGAAAGAGCTGAGATCGGGACGTCGGCATGGGCACCGCGCAGTCGCAAGCGCCCCAGGCGAGTGCTGACTTCGCTTGCCGGAAGTTCCGGCGGTGAAAAGCGCGTCAGCGCCTCGCGGGCGTTTCCCTGAATCCCAAGGAATCGCAGTTCCTGATCAAGAAGCTGCACGTTGCCTTGGGTGCGCACTTTTCCAAGCGTGGGCAAAGTTTCGCCGGCAAGGCTCCGCAACAGCAGGCTCTTGCCGGAGCCGTTGCGTCCGACTAGGCCAACGCGAGCAGGAGCGTGCAGTTCCAGATCCATGAGCGTGCGCCACAGCGGGGCTCCGCTCGGAGCGGGTGAGAAGCCTTCCAGGGACACGACGCCTTTCGAGGAGGACGGCAGCGTCAAATCCAGGAATAGGCCGTGGCTGCGCCGCAGCGAGGTCGCTGCGACCTGTTCTTGCGCCTTTTCCAGCCGCATGTCGTGGATGCCGCGCAGGCGCGATGCCGTCGCCTCGCCATTGCGCTGGAGCATCCCGGCGATGACCTTCGGCATGCTTCCAGACTGCGCCTGGAGCTTGCCGTGCGCTTGCCGCTTGGCTTGTCGCTCCATAGCCTCTTGTCGCTTCTGCCGGGCGCTTTTCAGGGCCTTCCTGGCCTCGTCCTGCCTCTGCTGCAGGACTTCCTGCTCATTGTCGTGCCCTTTCCGGAATGCCAGCCAGCCTCCTCCCCAGGTGCGCAGCCGGCCCGACAGCTCGTAGATGCAGTCGCAGTCCTTTAGCAGGGCGCGATCGTGCGAGGCGGCCAACACGGCTCCGTCCCATTTTGACAGAAATTGTCTCAATAGCTCGCGCGAAGGGCGGTCCAGGTGGTTGGTCGGCTCGTCCAAGAGCAGGATGCGCGGACGTTCCAGCCACAGTGCCGCAAGTCCTATCCGCACCCGCTCGCCTCCCGAAAGGCTTGCCAATTCCCGTCCGGGGTCGAGATCCAGTCCGATCCGCCCCATCGCTTCCGCTAGCCGCTCGGGAAGATCCCAGCAGTCCTCCAGTTGCGCAATGTCTTCAGGAAAGGCTGTTCCCTGCTGGAGCCTCTGCCAGGACTCCCATTGGGGACCGAACCCCAGCGCTTGGGCGAGGTTTCCTTCGCGCCGCTCGGCGGCGTCCTGGGACAGCCAGCCTAAGCGCCCATGGCGCCGCACCAGGCCTTTCTGGAGAGGGCGGCTTCCGGCCAGAAGCGACAGGAGCAGGCTCTTGCCGCAGCCGTTGGGGCCGACCAGGCCGGAAAAGCCTTCGGGAAGGAACAGTTCGACATCGGAAAAGACGGGCGCATCCGCACCCGGCCAGGACCATTCCAGGCCTTGGGCTTCCAGACATGCTTGCATGAGGACTCCTGAACAAAAGGGTTCCGTGGTTGGGGAACGATGTCAGAAGTTCTGCTTCAAGCTCTTTCCTTGGACGAATGGCTGCCGAACGCCGCCAGTGCGGTGCACCGGAAGAACATACGGCCAAAGCATTCGAAAGTCAAGTTTGCAGGCGTTGTTACGCTATGGAATATCTTTTGGCGATTGGGAGGGAGAGCGCGTGATTGCCATCGTTCCGTTCGGTTATCCGGTCCTGCGCGAGGTCGCGAGGCCTGTTGAGGCTTTCGACAAGAAGCTAGGGCGCCTGCTCGACCGCATGGTCAAGGTGTTGGACTCCCGCCGCGACGGGGCGGCTTTGGCTGCGCCTCAACTATCGGCGCTGCAAAGGGTGGTCGTCATGGACTACCAGGGCGAGTTCCTGGAGCTCGTGAATCCCCAGATTCTGTCGGCCGAAGGGCGCGAGGTGGACTTCGAGGGGTGCTTGTCGCTTCCTGGGGTGTCGGGCCGGGTTCCCCGCTTTGCCAAGGTTCGGGTGCGCTACCAGGACGGCGAAGGGAAGACGTGCGAGATCGAGCGTGAAGGAGCGATTGCCCGCTGTCTTCAGCACGAGATCGATCACTTGGACGGAATCCTCTACATTGACCGCATGGAGGAAGATCTGCTCCACGCCAATGACGGGAGCCGCACTATGGCTCGTGAGGAAGTGCTGCGGACGGCGGGAAAGCCTCCCGTGCCGTTGTCTCCAGCCCCGGTTGCTAGAAGTACACGCCGAGCTGGAGGCTAGTGGCCACCGGAATGCCTTCCGAGGTGCGGTCGAGGATGGAGTACACGCGGCCTTCGAGACCCAACTGGGTAGTGCTGGTGCGGAAGAACTGAACGCCGGCCGAGAGACCCCAGGCAAACTGGGCGGCCTTGTCCGGGGTGCCCCAAGAAAAGCCGTAGCCGAAGTCGGCTCCCAGGTAGGGGGAGATGTCAGTGCGGGTGAAGAAGCCCATGGCTCCGACGCCCGCGTGCGCCATGCCGGCACCGCTTCCGGGCTGGAAGTCCGTCTCCCCGAGGATGCGGATGGATGCGTTGGGGTGCACTTCGCGCGACCAGCCGCCGGTGAGATGGTAGGCGGTGCCTTCGGAGCCGGTGTTGGAAAGAAGTCCGGGCCCGAAGCCGAAGAAGGTGTAGTTGCGCGAATTCACGCGCGTTTCCAGAGATCGCGACTCGGAGGCCGAGATGTTCCCGACTTCGGCGGCCTGAGCGGAAAGAGCGACGGCCAGGAGGCCGATCCAGATGAGGTGACGCATGGCGGGTAAGTTATAAACCTTGGTGTATGGATTGCATTGAGCACCTGCCGAGCCTGTGGATGCCGGGGATGAAGGAACTCCTGGTGCAGAAAGTTCTTTGAAACGAAAGAACTTCTCCATATATTCAAAGCTCAATGTCTAATCGCATCCTAACCCAGCTGGTACTTGTCGTCGCGGTCGTAGTCGTCCGCGCGTTTGCCGGGTTGGGATAGTCGAACGGACTCAGATCGTTTGAACCCCACCACCGGCAATGGCCGGGGTGGGGTTTTTCATTTCCTCCACGCACGGCTGTTTCCGAGCAAGACCGCTTTGGAGGAGATCATGGAGACAGGTGCACAACGGCTAATCAGGACGCTCGAAGAGATGGGCATCGCTACGGTGTTCGGCATTCCCGGAGGAGCGATCCTGCCTCTCTACGACGCTCTGTACAGTTCGTCGCTTCGCCACGTGCTGGCGCGCCACGAGCAGGGGGCGGCCTTCATGGCCCAGGGCATGGCGCGCGTGACGGGACGGCCCGCGGTGTGTCTGGCGACTTCGGGGCCGGGGGCGACCAACCTGCTCACGGCCTTGGCGGACGCCGAGCGCGACTCGGTGCCGCTGGTGGCCATCACTGCCCAGGTGGAACGGGCGCTCATCGGGTGCCGCGCCTTCCAGGAGGTGGACATCGTGTCCATGGCGCGCGCCTGCCTGAAGGATGCCTGGCAGGCGGAGTCGGTCGACGAGCTCGGGGAGCTTCTCCAGCGCGCCTTCGCGCGCGCCGCGTCGCCGCGTCCGGGGCCGGTGCTTCTAGACATCCCCAAAGATCTGCTACTGGCGCCGTGCCGGAGCGCCTTCGCTGGATTGAAGGTCAGAAATTGTCTTGAAGAGACGCTGCCGGATCCCGATGCCATGGCCACGGCGCGGTCGCTCCTGCGCAAGAGCCGTCGTCCGATCGTGGTGGCGGGAGCGGGAGTCGCCACGCCGCGAGGCGCGCGGGCCCTGGCGCGGCTGGCCGAGGCCGGAATCCCGTCGACCTTTACGCTGCGCGGCTTAGGGGGGCTTCCCGCAGGGCATCTGATGAACCTCGGCATGCTCGGGATGCACGGGCATCCGGCGGCCAATCTCGCGCTCGGGCGCGCTGACCTCCTGATCGTGGCTGGGGCGCGGCTCGACGAGCGGGCGGTGTCCGACCCCGAAAGCTTTGGGGCCCGGGCAAAGATGGTGCGCATCGAGCGTGACCGGGAGGCTGCGGAAACTTTCCGCAGCGACTGTCGCCTGATGGGGGATGCCGCCGAGATCTTAGAAGCGCTGGCCTCCGACTTGTGCGAAGCGGATCGCTTTGGCTGGACGGAGGAGATCGAGGCGCTGCGCCGGGAGTTTCCGCTTCCCCTTCGGGAGGGGCATGGGATCATTTCTGCTGCTGCCGCGGCGGCTGGGGACAACGCCCTCTTTGCCACCGACGTGGGGCAGCACCAGATGTGGGCGGCCCAATCATTGCCACTTTCGCGCCCCGGACAATTTCTGACATCGGGGGGATTTGGGACCATGGGCTTTGGACTTCCAGTGGCCATCGGCGCCTCGCTTGCCGCGCCGGGCCGGAAGGTGGTGTGCTTCTCGGGGGACGGCTCGCTCCTGATGAACCTCCAGGAACTGGCAAGCCTTGCGGAGCTTGGGCTTCCCGTGAAAATCTGCCTCTTCGATAATGGAGGACTCGGACTGGTGCGCCAGCAGCAGGATCTCTTCCTGGACGGACGCCGCAGCGGCTGCGACTACGGGGGAACGACAGACTTCGCCGCCATCGCCATGGGCTTTGGGATCCCGTCGCTCTCGCTTGAGGCGGGGGAATGGTGGGAATCCTCCTCTTGGCAGGCTCTGCTGGAGACGGACGGTCCGGCTTTGATCTCCTTCAAGATGTCTCCGGAAGACACGGTGTCCCCGCACGTGCCGGGAGGACGAGCGCTTTCCGAGATGCTCTGGCCGGAGAAGGTATCAGATGCGCTGATGACAAGACGTGTGGCGGTGGTGGCCTAAGGAATGTTGAAACCTCTGCGGTCAAATATGTAAGGCGTTGACCTCTGTAGTACAAAAGCTGCTTGCCTTTCTTTCTGAACAAGATATATGTTGTTAGAAAGAAAAGAACCAAAGGATTACATGAATGGTAAAGCCCTAATCAAGATCATGAAAAACTACGGCTGGGTCGCCGGGCGCACTAGCGGGTCACATACTATCCTGATCAAGGAAGGATGCCGGCCGATACCGGTTCCCGTCCACGGACTAAAGGATCTCCAGGCCGGTACCTTGCGCGCTATCTGCCGACAAGCCGGCATTCCTTATCCACCCAAGTAACATCTCCTAGACTGGATGCAGATTCGTCTGAACACACATAACGAGGATATCCAATGATCTACCAAGCGAAGATCGTGAAGAACGATGACGGTTGGTCGGTGTCGTTTCCTGACAAGGAAAACATCTTCACCGAAGGGGTGACGTTCGAGGAGGCGTTCCGCAACGCCGAAGACGCCTTGAATCTCACCTTGGACACTGAATTCAACCTAGGCATGGACATCGAACCGTCACGCAGGCACAAGGGCAAGGATTTCTACGACATCTCGGTAAATCCCCAAATTGTCGTCGCTTACGAACTCAAGGCGATGCGAGCCGGCAAGACTCAACTGGAATTTGCGCATACCGTGGGGACAACCCAGCAAGATTATCAGCGCCTGGAAAAATCGAAGAGCAATCCGACTATCCGGACGCTTGAAAAGATTGCCAGAGCCAACGGCAAGCGTCTGGAGATCCACTTCGTCTGAAACGCCTTACGCTTCGCCCAGGTAGGCCTGGCGCACCTCGTCGCTTTCCAGCAGTTCTTTGCCAGTTCCTGTCTTGACGATGGCACCAGTGGAGAGCACGTAGCCGCGCTGGGCGATGCGCAAGGCTTGGTTCGCGTTCTGCTGCGGAGTTTCCCGAGGTACTTGAGGCCAATGGCGTAGCCGGCGTCAAAGCGCAGCACGCCCTGGTACATGCCCACCATGGTGCCGGCCACGGCAGCCAGCGCCGAGCATGAAGGTGAAGGAGATGGTGCGATCTACCTGGATGCCCACGAGCGAGGCCATGGTGCGGTCCTGCGACACGGCCCGCAAGGCAATGCCCATGCGCGTCTTCTGGATGAGCCAGGAAAGCCCCGCCATCATGACGAAGGTGACGGCTAGGAGGCCGACCTGCAGCAGCGTGATGCGCGCCCCGCCTACATTCCAGGAGACGGCGAGAAGCGGTGCCACAGCGGCGCGCGGGAAGTCGATTTTGCCCTTGGTCACCGAGAGCATGATGAAGTTTTCCAGTACGATGCTCATGCCGATGGCGATAGGGATGGTGATCCCGAGCGCCGTGAGCCCCATGGAGCCAAGCGTCCCCAAGGCGAACGTGCCGATCATGAAAACGTCGCCGTGGGCGAAGTTGATCATGCCAAGAATCCCGTACACCATGGTGTAGCCCAGGGCGTTCAGGGAGTAGACGGCCCCGCGCGAGAGGCCGTTGACGAGGATCTCCATGAAGGTCGACATGCTTAGCGGACCGCGAAGCTTCCCTTGCGAACGGTCCAGATCACGTAGTTGGCCTTCTTGAGATCTCCCTTGCCGTCAAAGGAAAGGGGGCCCATGAGAGACGGCCATTCCTGGGAGCGCAGCGCTTCGGCCACCCTGGTTGTACATGCCGCCCCCAAAGACCGCCTGGGCGCCGGCCTTGACGAGGTTTGCGATGGTGGCGCGGAAGTCGAGTTCGTCTTCCGAGAGACCGTCGAAGACCACGACCTTGCCGCCCTTGCTTTCAAAGGTCTTCTTGAATTCCGTGGCGATGCCCTGGCCGTAGGTGCTCTTGTTGTGGAGCACGGCAACCTTCTCGAGCTTCAAACTGTCGCGAACAAAGGCGCCGGAGACGGAGCCTTGCTGGTCGTCGCGACCGCAGACGCGAAAGAGGGTCTGGATCTTGCGCTCGGTCACCAGGGGGCTGGTGGATGCGGGGGAGATCAAGAGATCTTGTTTTATCGCAAAATGAACGGGGCTTTACAACCGCGCGTCGAGCTCCAGTTCGAAGGGGCCTTCGGGTTGGAGATTCACAAAATCGGGATGATTCGGGGCCAAGAGCAGGTTGTGCGAGTCGGGCAAAAGAGCGCTGGGGATCCGCAGGCAAAGCGCCTTGGGGGTGGACAAAAATTGTCGTCCGACGTCGCGGCTTGCAGTGAGGTCGCTGCGCCAGTGCGGAGGCAATGGGAAATCTTGGGGAGATGTCGGCAGGCGCACGCGCAGCCAGCAGAAACGCTCGCGCAAGAGCTTCCAGTTCTGCAGATAGGCATAGACCTCCAGCACGGCAAGCGCAAGGCTCTCGGAGGCGTAGACGGCCGCGACTCCTGGCGGATTCCAACGCCCGCCGTAGCGGCGCGCGCCGCTACCGTCGAAGGCGCCGGCGAGGAAGTCGCGATGCACCACCCGCCAGGCGAGCGGGGCGGCGGAATTCATTGGGGAATGCCTTCGCCAAGGCGCCAGAGCACCAGTTCAATTTGGCGGGCACCGGCTTCGGTGTCGCAGAGCTCCAACGGCACCTCGCCTTGCAGAGCCGGGCACGGGCGCAGCAGCCAGTCGCGGGCAGCCTCGCCGAAGAGCGAGGTGGCTTGTTCCAACACCCGCTCCAGGCGCCACAGGCGCTCCGATTCGTCGGTATGAAAACGGCCTTCTTCCTTGCGGCGCGCCAAGGTGCGCACGGCGATGCCGGCAATGCCGGCCAGCCGCGCTTCCGGAACCCCCAGGGCGTGGATCAGGTCAAAGAAATGGGAAAGCGCCAACCCTTGCCGCAATGGGGAGACCAGCGTCAGCGGTTCGTGGGCTTCCAAGGCGGATTGGTTGGGCATATGGATAATATAGAGAGGCCAAATGGCAAAAGCAAATGGAATTGACGCGCCAGGGATGCCGGCGACAGCCCGGGACCCCCGCCCCAAACGGCGTAGGGGCGAGGCATGCCTCGCCCCTACAACGGGATTGGGCGGAGGCCCGGCAGGCAGCCCGACCCCTACGGCATGGCGGCGTGTGGGGAGGCGCCCCGCTTATCGAAGGTCCAGCTTACTATTGCTGCTGCACGGGAACCCAGAGCTCGAGGCGGTGGGGCTTGCTCAGAATGGAGGTGTCGTCCAAAAGCACTTCGAAGGTGAGGTTGCCGTCGTGATGCCATCCGCTGCGTGGAAGCCACCAGGCCATGAGTTCCCACCAGGCGGCTGCGTGCTGATCGAAGCTGGCGATGCCGGAGGCTACAGCGTAAGTTCCGGCAGGAAACTCCAAGATGTCGATGCCTTCTTCTGGATGGGTTTCGGCAGGAACTGTCAGGCACACTGACATGCGCTGCTTTTCCGGAGCCGTGGTCTTGGCGTCGTTGTGAAAAGCGGCGATGCGCTCTGTGCTGGGAGTAATTAAGCCAAGCGGAGCGGCCCAGCCTTGCAAACGTGCAAAGAGTCCTTCAAACAGGATTAAGTTCCCGACATAGGGGCCGACATGATGCACGCAAGCCGTAAATCGAGCTGGAGCCACGCGGATTCCGATGTCCAGATTTTGATCACTTCCTGTCATTTGTAGCTCTCGTTCCTTCCGTTTTATGCCGCGGGGGAGACGATAGGAATGCCGGCCATTTCCGGCCAGGGCCTTTCAATTTTACCGTGCTTGCACTGGTACCCAAAGCTCGATGTGATGGGATCCGAGCAAAGTGGAAGAAACGTTTCGGATCACCTCGAAGTTGGCACCTTCGCCTAGTTTCCATCCGCTGTGAGGAAGCCATTCGCCCATGAGCTCCCACCAAGCGGCGTTGTGCTGGTCGAAGCGGACGACACCGGAAGCGACGGCGTAGGCTCCGGCGGGGATCTCAAGAATGTCTACGCCGTCTTCGGGCAGCACATCTTGAGGGACGGTGATGCCCACTGACATGCGCAGCTCTTCTGGAGGCGTTAGCTCGGGATCGTTGTGAAAAAGTGCGATGCGTTCCAAGATGGGATGGATCAGGCCGCGGGCCCCCGCCCAACCCAGCACGCGAGCGAAAAGCCCTTCGAAGAGCATCGAGTTTCCGACAAAGGGGCCGACGTGATGCACGCAAGCAAGGAATCGCGCCGGAACCTCGCGGATTCCGATGTCCAGATTCATGCCGTTTTCTGTCATCATTTCCCCTTTCCAGATTTTTTGGGAAAGATGATAGGAATGCTGGATGCTTCTTACGAGGGACGATGTCTGCTAAACGCCAGTTGGGTGACTCAGCGGACAAAAGCTCCCCATTCTGGCATGGTCGTCTGCCGTTCGGGAAGGTATTGCCAATACTTGCGCGGCAGATTTCGTGCCATGAGCTGCGGATTTCTCCGCTCAGCGATGCCGACGCTTCGGTAATAGCTCTTCCACAGTTCCTGCCAGCGCACATCCTCGGGGGCGGCCAATTGCGCTACGTCCTGGGCGGTACGAGGGAGATGGGCCGGGTCGCAATGCCGCAGCTCCGTGATGCCTTCCTGGTGGCAGAGGCAGAGGCCCCGCTTGGAATCGGCGATCATCCAGGTCTCTTCAGGAAAACGGCGGCTGAAATGGGGACCTAGGGCGGCTACGATGTCGTAGTCGGGAGCGATGACCGCGACGAGCGTGCCGTCGGAGGCATTCTCGAAGCGCACCAGTCCAAGAAACGTGTGGATCTCTCCCTGTACCTTCCAGGCGGCCTGGTAGACGGTTTGGATGTCTTCGTCCAGGATGGCCCGCAGAGAAAGTCCTTGGGCAAAGAACTTTTGCAGAGCTCTCCACAAAGCATCCTCGATGCCGGGAAGTCCCGAAAGGAAGGCGGCGCGGACCATGGCGGCTCCGGTGGCGTCGCGTTCCGCCAAGGCCGTCCATACCCGCTGTGCTTTTTCAGGATCGCTGGCGACGTTGCGAGTAGGCTCCAAGAGCGAAGGAAGATAGAGGTCTTCGGCGGCGATGCCCGCGACTGGCAGTCGCAGTCGAAAAGCCTCGAAGACGGCGGTGAGGAGGCCTTCAAAGCTGCCGTCGGTGAGCAGCCGCAGCGCAGTGGTGCCAAGCTCAGCCATGGGAGAGGAGCAAGGGGGTGTCGAAGAGTGAGAGCTGTGTCGATTCGATACGGCTACGGCTTGAAAGCAGCAGCGGCCGGATCCGTTCGGGGCGCAGGTCGCGAAAGGAGGGAAGGGCGCCGGGAAGCTGTAGGAAGGGAATGGCCCGCTTCAGGGCCACGCCCAGGCGCTTCAAGTGTTCCAGGCGCACGGTGCCGTAGCGCCGCCCAGTCACGATGCGCTGGGCCGAACGGACGCCGATTCCTGGGACCCGCAGGATGGTCTCGTAGTCAGCATGGTTGAGGTCCACGGGAAAGGCCTCGGGGTGGCGCAGCGCCCAGGCGGCCTTGGGGTCGAGTTCGGGATCGAGGTCGGGGTGGAGCGGGTCGACGATCTCGTCCACGGTGAATTTGTAGAAGCGCATCAGCCAGTCGGCCTGGTAGAGCCGATTCTCGCGCAGGAGAGGCGGGGCCGAAAGTGTCGGCAGCCGCACGTCGCGGTTCACCGGGATGTAGCCGGAGTAGTAGACGCGCTTGAGACCCTGGCCGTGGTAGAGTCCGGAGGCAAGCTTCAAGATGTGGAGGTCGTTTTCCGGCGTGGCCCCTACGATCAGTTGGGTGGTCTGTCCGGCCGGGGCGAAGAGCGGCGCCGGGGTGCGACTGCGACGGTGCGGCTCTCCCTTTTGCTCCAGGATTCCTTGGCGGATCGAGCCCATGGGCGCCAAGACCGAGGCGAAGTCCTTTTCGGGAGCCAGGCGCTTGAGCGAATCTTCAGAAGGAATCTCGATGTTTACGCTCAGGCGGTCGGCGTGGAGTCCGGCGCGGCGTATCAGTTCGGGGCTGGCCCCGGGAATGGCCTTGAGGTGGATGTAGCCGCCAAACCCCTCTTGGCGCAGCGTGGCGGCCACCCGCACCAGAGCCTCCATGACGGCGTCGGGACTTCCGAAGACTCCCGAACTCAGGAAGAGTCCCTCAATCAGGTTGCGGCGATAGAATTCCAGGGTGAGGTCCACGACTTCGCGCACGGTGAAGGTGGCGCGGGGGATGTCGTTGGTGCGGCGGTTGGCGCAGTAGGCGCAGTCGTAGCGGCAGACGTTGGAGAAGAGGATCTTCAGTAGCGAGATGCAGCGGCCGTCCTCGGCGAAGGAATGGCAGATGCCGGAGTAGGCGGCATTGCCCATGCCTCCTGTGGGCGTGTTGCGACGGCTTCCGCTGGAGGAGCAGGAGACGTCGTACTTGGCGGCGGCCGATAGGATGGCGAGTTTCTTTTGCACAGATGAGCAATATACGTTTGAGCAATCGCGAGCGCAAGCGAAATGCGTTAGGTTGACAAGTCAACCAAGGTGCCGCATTCTTCTTGCTATGGGATCGATGACGGAGCGTTCGCTGGGCTATCTGACGGGAAGCGTCTCGCAGGCGCTATCCGACCGGCTGCACCGGAGCTTTCTGGCCGAAGGGTTTGATCTCACCCATTCGCAGTATGTGCTGCTCTTGGATCTCTTCGACGAGGACGGGCAGAGCCAGCAGCGCTTGGCCGACCGCGTCTTCAAGGACAAGGCCGCCATCAAGCGCACCGTCGACGTGCTGGTTGCCAAGGGACTGGTGGAGCGGGGGGGAGCCTCCCGCAACAACCCGGTGCGGCTGACGGCGCGGGCCCGCGAGCTCGAGCCGCGGCTGCGGGCGATTGCGACAGAAAATGTCTGCCAGGCGACGCGCGGGATCCCACCTCGGGAGATCGAAGCTTGCGCGGAGGTGCTGCGGCGCCTGCATCGGCAACTGGAAAAGAATGGAGAAAAGGGTGATGGATAAACTGTGGACTCGTGATTTCGTGCTGGCCTTTGCAGCCAATTTTCTGATGGCCTTCTCGTTCTATCTGTTCATGCCCACCCTGCCGCTTTTCCTCACGAAGAGCCTTGGCGTTCCGACGGCGCAAGTGGGTGTCGTGCTTTCGGCCTACGTGATCGCGGCCATTCTGGTGCGCCCTTTCTCGGGGTTCCTCATCGATGCGCTGCCCCGCAAGCGCCTCTACATCGTTTCCTTCGGCCTGTTCGCGGCCCTCACGGTGGCGTATCTGACGGTCCATTCTGCCGGGGCCATGTTCGCGCTGCGCTTTGTCTACGGCCTCGTGTGGGGCGTGATCACGACCTCCGGGAACACCCTCGCGATTGACATCATGCCCAGCTCGCGGCGCGGCGAAGGCATCGGCTACTACGGCATGTCCATGAACCTCGCGATGGCCACCGGCCCCATGACGGGACTCTTCCTGTGCGAGAGCGGCCCTTTCTCGCGGGTCTTCCTGGCCGCCATCCTCACCGCTTCGCTTGGTTTCCTGCTCTCTTTCCTGATCCGCGTCCACAACCACGCGCCTCGGCCCCACGCGGTGCTCTCGCTGGACCGCTTCCTGCTTCTGCCGGCCGTCCTGACCGGCTGCGGCCTGCTCCTGGTCACGCTTTCCTACGGGGTGGTGCTCAGCTACACAGCCCTTTACGGCAAGGAGCACGGCATCGGCCACACCGGACTCTTCTTCGTAGCGCTGGCGGCAGGCATCCTGCTTTCGCGCCTGTTCACGGGGCGGCTGCTCGATCGCGGTCTGTGTTCGCGGGTGGCCGTGGCGGGTGCAGCGCTTGCGGCTGTGGGGCTTTTGCTGCTGGGATTCTTTCCATCCTCCTGCGTCTTCTTTTTGACAGCTTTTGTCATGGGAATGGGCTACGGCATGAACTACCCGGCGGTGCAGACCATGATCGTGAATCTGGCCGATCATCACCAGCGCGGCACCGCCAATTCCACCTACTACATCGCCTTCGACCTGGGGGTGGGCGGGGGAATCCTCTTGGCCGGCCCGGTCGCCGCGCACGGTGGGCTTTCTGTCTCCTTTGTCGCCTCGGCGGCCACTACGCTTGCTGGTGCCGTTTTGCTGCTTATCTTTGCTCCAAAGTTCTCGGGGCGGGGTGAGATTCCCCACCGGCGGTGACGCGGCCTTTGGTCGCGAAGCCCGCGAGCGCTTCCAGGCAAAGGGACCTGGAAGGACAGCAGATCCGGTGCGATTCCGGAGCCGACGGTACAGTCCGGATGCAAGAGGACGGAAAACGACGCGATGCGCCGTTTGGGGCGTTTCTGCAAAATTCTTGCGGAGGCGACCGCTTCCGTGTTTCCCGGGAACGGACTCGAAAGGAAGACGTGATGGGAACGGCAGCGTGCAGGACAAAATCCGTCGCAACGGCGGTCGAACGGGCGCTTTCGCGACTGCGGGCGGGGGGAGGAATCCTCCTTTCCGACGACGTGGACCGCGAGGACGAAGTGGACATGATCTTCTCGGCCGAAGCGGCGATAGAATCCGACATGGCGCGGCTGATCCGCGACGGCAGCGGCATCGTGTGCTTGTGCCTGCCGGGTTGGAAAGCCGACCTGCTGGAGCTTCCGGCCATGGTGGAGGCGAACACCAGCCGTTACGGGACGGCCTTCACCGTCTCCATCGAGGCGCGCGAGGGCGTGACCACCGGCGTCTCGGCGCGCGACCGCCTGCGCACCGTGCGCGCGGCCATCGCTTCGGGCGCCGTTCCCGCTGACCTCTCGCGGCCGGGCCACGTCTTTCCGCTGCGTGCCCGCGACGGCGGCATCGGGGAGCGGGCCGGCCACACCGAGGGCTCGGTGGATCTGATGCGGGCCGCGGGGCTCCCGCCCTTCGCGCTCCTGTGCGAATTGACAAATCCCGACGGCACCATGGCCAAGGGCGAGGCGGTACGCGAATATTCGCGGCGGCACGATCTGCCGCTCGTCTCCATCGCCGAGCTTGCCGAGCACCTCGCGGCGCATCCGGTGGAGCGGTCGCTGGGCGCCTAAGAGATGGAGGGCTTTGGCGATGCGCTGGCAAGAGCGATAGAGCTTCTGCCAGGGGGAATGCCGATTTCTTGATTTCCATTCCTGATGACCGCACGTTCCCCCCTTCTTTCTGCTCTATTGGGACTTCTCCTTGGTGCCGTTGCGACTGCGGCATGTCTTGACCAGGTTCATACAGGTGGTCGCCCTTGGTGCGGTATGGAGCTTTATGCCATGCGCTGCAAGGACACGACGCGCGCCATCATCCTTAGCCCGGTGGACCAGGATCGCTGGGGAGACTATCTCAGCGACTCCGTCGTGACGGCATCCAATTACGTCGCTTGGCAGGAAAGTCGAGATCGTTTCTCTCAAGGGGGGGATGAAAAATTCTGGGATAATGGACGTATGATGGGGCTTCCTGTTTGGGTCTCTTTGAAGAATAATCCCCGTCTTCCAGAACATCTTCTTAATCTGGGAATGCGTTTACATGTGCTTTCGGTTGGAAATTGCTGTTTTGCTATTCCGGCAAGTCTCCGCCATTAGCAATCCACAAGCTTTTCTGTCGATCGTGAATATCCGCTTCCCTCAGATTCTTTGCGACGTCAGCTTGCCCTTCCCGATCCGCCGTTTCCTTTGCCGCCAATCGAGTCACATGGCAATGCTTACGAAAAGCATGGTGAGGCTTACATTCACCTTGAGTCGCAACTGTTCGATTATACCATGCCTTTCGACTTCTTGAATCCGATTGCTGTGGTGAGTGTGGTGCATGGGGATACGGCGTTGGGACGCTTGCGGCGCGCCCATCTTATGGGACCGTTTAGAGATGATATTAGCAATCTTCACGTTCTGGACCATGCAAAGAGCCAAGGCGTTTTTGCCTCGCAGGCTCAGGATCCGGAGGGGTGTCGCATGTTTGCGCGCTCCTGGAACGGTCTTTGGTACCTGATCGACGGCAAGACGGGGCGCTTTCACGATGTGATCGTTCCCGACACGGCGAGGGGCCGCCGATACGCCGCTCCTGGTTCTCTTGTCTTCACGCCTCTCGCAGCCATCTTTTGGGGAGTCGCGCTCTTTGTGTTTTTTGCGCTTTCTCTGGTTGGACTGCGCAGTTTTCCGGTGCCTATTCTCTTGCTGGGGGGCGCGGCAGGCGCGATTCTCAGCTTCATGCTGGTGGGAGTTGTAAATGCAAGTGCCGTTCCGGATGAAAGGGGGGCTAGGGATTCGTATGGCAGTGCCCCGGAATGGAATTACGTGTCGCCGACAGATACGACGCGCTCCTGTCGAGATACTTCCTCAGTCTTGCTGCTGCCTCTCTCCAACGTTCGAAATGGCGTCGTGCGGGTGCGCCATGGCACGACGATCTTGGGGACCTTCCCGCTTGCTCCGGTTGCAGGGCCGCGCGGCGTTGCCTGGGATGCGGAGTCCTGCGAGGGCTTCGTGGAAGTCGCGCCCAAGAGCTATGTCCATGTGGATGGGACGACGGGGCGTTTTCGCCGCGCCATCATTCGGCAGCGTGCCCATTTCTTCTCCTGGCCGGACACGCTTCCGGAAGTGCGGCAGTGGTGGGAATCGGATCCCTTGCTGCCTCCAGGACGCGAACCGGATCTTGTCGTCCTTCCTGCACCCTTCCGTGTCGAGGTGCCTATCGCGGTCCAGAATTACTTGATGTCCTTCTGGATTTGGGTTTTCCTGTGCGAAGTCATCATCTATGCCTTAGCGCTGCCGTGGTGGTGCATCGTGAAGGTCCGCCGCCGATTTCTTGATTTCCGCTCCTCGAAGGAGTGAACTCATGCGCGACGATCTTGCCCAAGAGACAAAGCATGTGAAGTGCGTCAAAGCTGCGATGCGTCCTTGGCATCCACGCTGAAACGTCCACTTTACGCTTTTGTCAAAAATTGGCAATTACGGCAACGAAAGAAATTCCATGAAATCCTTTGATCCAAGCATCGCCTTTCCTCGCTCTGGGGATGAGCTGACGGTGCTCTTGAAGAATGTCGTCACTTCGCCCTTCATCGAAGTGGGGGACTTCACCTACTACCACGACTTCGAGGACGCACGCGCCTTCGAGCGCAAGAACGTCCTCTACCACTACCCTTACGTGAACCATGACCGGTTGAGAATCGGGCGGTACTGCTCCATCGCTTCGGGGGCAAGTTTCCTCTTCAATGGGGGAAACCACAAGTCCGCCGCCTTCGCGAACTTTCCTTTCGCCATCTTCCCCGAGCTCTTCGAGCACGAGCTTCCGGTCCAGTCCGGATGGGACAACAAGGGGGATATCGTGATCGGAAACGATGTGTGGATCGGCTACCAGGCGCTGGTCATGGCCGGTGTCACCATCGGCGACGGAGCCCGCATCGGCAGCCGTGCCATCGTGACCCGCGACGTCGCCCCCTACGCCGTGGTGGCGGGAAGCCCTGCCCGCGAAGTGAAGCGTCGCTTCCCGCAGGAGGTGATCGCCAAGCTTCAGAAGCTTGCCTGGTGGAACTGGGAGTCCGAAAACGTGCGCGCCCACCTCGAGGTCCTCACGAACGCCGATTTGCGGGCGTTGGATGCCTTGCTGGAGGCATAGGGGGTGAGTTGGCGTCGCAAAGGTTTCATTTCTGTTTGAGTCCTTGCACATCATCCCTTGAAACCGTTTGGGTTTTGGGTTACTTTCCTTCTCCTCGACGGGTTCGTAGCTCAGCTGGTTAGAGCGACGCTCTGATAAGGCGTAGGTCGATGGTTCGAGTCCATCCGGACCCATTCAAAAAGTCAGGGAAACCTGGCTTTTTGAGTATTTGAGGAAGCAGACGGGGTCATAGCTCAGTTGGTAGAGCGCCGCCTTTGCAAGGCGGATGTCTGGGGTTCGAGTCCCCATGACTCCATAAAAAGGAAGTTCGCAGACTTCCGCAGAGGGCCGAAAATCGTGAAATCCAGCGATTTTCGGCCTTTTTTGTATCTACTCCCGTTCCCGGTAGTTCGCGCCAGTTCGGGGGCATCCGCGATTTCGTAGTACGCTTTAAGTACGTTCGGCCCCGACGGACTAAAAGGCCCATTCCCAGCGTACTTAAAACCTAAAAGCGCCTCCTAGAGCCGTGAATAGCCATATCCTGTTGCGCTGACCGCCCCACAACGGCCCTGGACACGCTGCACCCTGTACGCGGCCTTCTGACGCCCATACAAGCCGTGCGCATTGAGCTTGTGCATCAAACTGCCACGCCCCTTGACCAAACGTCTCAAGCGCGCTGTGACCTCGCATGTCCACGCCTGTTCATGCAAACACCATCTCAACGGCACGTCTTCGCAAGCGTTGCCGACACCCAGTGAGGATCACCATGAAACTCGCCTCAAAGAAGTGCGCTCT
>Ga0302287_10000067_pt1 | contig 83841 bp, 75 predicted proteins | sample III_Fen_E2_4_FD_200452 | JGI IMG/M metagenome (GOLD analysis project Ga0302287, IMG submission 200452) | Peat permafrost microbial communities from Stordalen Mire near Abisko, Sweden - III_Fen_E2_4 | ecosystem: Environmental > Terrestrial > Soil > Wetlands > Permafrost | place: Sweden: Abisko... | reverse complement strand
AGCAGCCACGAGAGCGAGGGCAAGGATCTTACGCATGAGAAATCTCCACTGTTGATTTGATGATTCGAGAAGGCGAACGCCCTCAGTTGCCTCCTTATTAAGCGAGGTGCGTGCCAATTCCCCATATAACCTTTGACACATTTTAACGCCACCTTTATGCGCTCAGTAGTCGGGCATTTTGCCCTGGCATCTCCATTTTTACCCGATTTTTACAGCCAACCAACAAAAAACCCTGCCCCACCGAAGTGGAACAGGGCGATCGCTGCGTTCGAAAACGCGAGCAGATTACTTCTTGGCAGCCGTGTCCTTCTTGGCAGCGGTGTCCTTCTTGGTGGTGTCGGCCTTGGTGCTGTCCTTCTTGGCGCTGTCGGCCTTGGGGGCGGCGACAGTGCTGTCAACGGCGGGCTTGGCTTCTTCGGACTTGTTGCAAGCCACGAGAGCACCGAAAGCAGCCACGAGAGCGAGGGCAAGGATCTTACGCATGAGAAATCTCCACTGTTGATTTGATGATTCGAGAAGGCGAACGCCCTCAGTTGCCTCCTTATTGAGCGAGGTGCGTGCCAATCTTAATCGAAAGGCCAAAACTCTTTATCATGTGAGATTCGATGCGATTTTGTCGCATTTTTTACGGGCAGCTTGCCGGGAACCCGGGCGGAATGCCCGGTATCATTATCCAAGCATTGAATTCCAGACCATCGCAGTCCTTCTGAAATGGTATCCTTCTCCCTTAGTAGTCGCAGAGGAGAAGCCCTATGAAACATCTGGCTGTCCAGGTGCGCGAGTTGCCCTTGGCCGTGGACACCTTTGGAGGTACGCATTTGCAGGCGCACCTCTTTCTTCACGATTTTGGATTAAACGGTCCAGAACGATTGCTGGAGCGTCTCAACGACAATGAGCCATTCTTGCCGTTGCGTCCCCCAGAAGGAAAAGTGCAGCTTTGGCGCAAGGGGGCTCTCTTGCGCTTGAAAAGCCTGCTGCCTTTGCCGGAACTGAAAGAATATGAGGATCTTGCCGTACCACGAGCGGCAGTCCAGATCCGCCTGACCAATGGTCAAATTCTGGAGGGGCGCCTGTTCTTATTGCTGCCATCCACTAATGGCCGCGTCAGCGACTTGCTCAACCGTCCCGAGCGCTTTCTGCTGATGGAAGCCTCCGATGGCATCTTGGCGCTTAATAAGGACGGCTTCGAATCCGTCCACCCCATCGACGGAGCCGAATAATGGCCGTACTTGACGCCTACCTGCAATCCCAAATTGACCATGGTGCCAGCCATTTCCTGCTGGAAGGCGGCAAACCAATCCATTTCGTCTTCGATGGGAAGTCCCGCCCCATGACCGCCGACGCAGTCTCGGCCCAAGTTGTCCAGAACTTGCTGAACGAAATCGCCCCGGCTCCCGTCCTGGAACGCTTGGCTCACGGCGAAGAAGTCTCCTTCCACTACGAAACCGCCGGGAACCGCTTCAAGGCGCGGGTTCGGCCCAGCGAAAACGGCATCCAAGCCATTTTTCGGCCTCAGGTCGAAGACGTCCCTTCAGAACCGAGTTCGGTCACGACCGCGCCGCCCAAAGTGGTGGCCAGTGTTGATCGCGAGCCGGAACCGGCGATCTTCACCTATTTCCGTAAGATGCTGGAATTGGGCGCTTCAGACATGCATCTCTCCTGTAACGAGACCCCCATGTTCCGCGTCTCTGGCGACATGATGCGCTCCCAGGACCTTCCCCCCGTCGACGACGAGTCCTTGCGCAGCCTGCTCTTCGAAGTGGCTCCGGAAAAGAACCGCGAGGAATTCCTGAAGTGCGGTGACACCGACTTCGCCCTGGAGCTTCCTGGAGAGGCTCGCTTTCGCGCCAACCTTTTCCGCGACCGCAACGGAGCCGGAGCCGTCTTCCGCACCATTCCCTGCAAGATCCTAACCGTGGAAGACCTGAGCCTTCCCGACGAAGTTCGCCAACTGTGCTTCCTCACCAAAGGCTTGGTGCTAGTCACCGGCCCCACCGGATCGGGAAAATCCACCACACTTGCAGCTTTGATGGACCACGTGAACGAAAACCGTCACGACCACATCATCACCATTGAAGATCCTATCGAGTTCGTGCACCCCAACAAATCGTGCTTGATCAATCAGCGCGAAGTGAAGGTGCATACCCAGACCTTCCAAAGCGCCCTGCGAGCCGCTTTGCGCGAAGATCCGGACATCGTCTTAGTGGGTGAAATGCGCGACCTAGAGACGATCTCCATCGCCATTGAGACCGCCGAGACGGGTCACTTGGTTTTCGGAACACTGCACACCTCCACCGCCCCCTCCACAGTGGACCGCCTCATCGACGTCTTCCCGGCTGATCGTCAGGACCAGATCCGGGTGATGCTCTCGGAATCGCTCAAAGGGGTGATCGCCCAGACGCTCTGCCGCAAGATCGGCGGGGGTCGCGTGGCCGCCTACGAGATCCTGATCGGAACCCCGGCGATTTCCTCGCTGATCCGCGACGGCAAGACCTTCCAGATTCCGAGCATGATGCAGACGGGCAAGAAATTCGGCATGTGTACCCTCAACGACTCCTTGATCGATCTCGTCAAGAAGAACCTCGTCGAACCCAAAGAAGCCTACGTCAAAGCCGTGGACAAAGCCGGGCTCCTCGGGCTCTTCAAGAGCCAGGGCATTGGCACAGCATTTCTTTCCGAAGTTGGCGGAGGCGGCGGGGCCTAGCGCACCAAGGAAAGGCTTCCGGGAGTCGAAGTCAGACTCGGAAAACGCCCCCGCAGCGGCACCGAGCGCCCCGCAGCGGGGGCGAGTTGCGAATCGACCACGGTGCGATTCCAGACATCCGTGATGCGGATGGTCCAGGGCGTGTCGGGAAGATTGCGAGAGACGTAACGGTTGTGCGCCTGCTTCTGCAGCGGCATCCAGGTGGAATCGACCAGGACTTCCAAGCTGCGCAGCGGCACCCCATGCCCGCGCAACTGCAGGGAAGACCAGTATTTGGAACTGTTGGCGGTGCGATGCAGTTCCATCACGGTATCCTGCTCGCAGGTCACCACGTGCCACGACACGTCGATGCGCCCGGCGGAAAGCGGAGCGATGTGGGCAAAGGCGGCTCGGGAAAGATCCAGGCTTCCCTGGGCGCAGCCGACGCAGCGATCCACCACGCGCGCCGTCACCGTGCCCGACGGGCCTTGCACCTCAATGCAGGCACCACAAAGGGTGGCGTTGCCGTAATGGTGTCCGTTCATGGCCACGACCAGGCTGTCGTCTCCCGGAAGGGTACAGGCTCCGCCTTTGGGATTGTGGCGATAGTAGGTCGCGCGCCCTTGGTGAAGGGTGTCAGGCGCATAGAAGCTCAGCGGCAAGGTGTCAGAAACTGTCGCACGTCCCCCGTGGCGCCGGACGACATGCGCCCGTGCCTTGCGAGGGTGCTTGTGGGCATGCTTGCGCGCAAGGCTTGCCACCGGACCAACGACTAGCAGAGCAATCAGAAATGTCAGAAAACGTCTCACAGTTTTCATCCTACAAACCCAAAGGGGAAAACCAAAGGGCAAGAAGCAGACTCACCCGAAGCCTCGAAAGTCTCAGCAAACGAGATCTCCATATCGAAATATCCTTCGCGAATACGCTTTGAGCGGCATTCGACAGTAGTTTTCAGGCTTATGGGGAATGTGCCGGAAGACAAGAGAGAGACGCACGAAGCGGCTTCGCGGCTGACGGATCGCCAGCGCTCGGTGCTTGCCTCCATCGTGCATCGCTACATCGGCATGGGCGAACCGGTGGGATCCCGCATCCTGAGCAAGGATCTCCCCGAGCACATCTCGCCGGCCACCATCCGAAACGTCATGGCCGACATCGAGGAGATGGGACTGATCGAGCAGCCGCACGCCTCGGCCGGACGTCAGCCCACGGAACTCGGATTTCGTACCTGGGTGGAGCACATCATGCCCCGCGAAGAGGTCACGCTAGCCGACCGCAATCGTATCGACCAGGCCTTTGACGGCGTGCGCGACGAAAACGAGTTGCTGCTGGCCGCCACTTTGGCCCTGGCCGAAGTAACGCGGCTTTTGGGCGTGGCGGTGGCGCCAGTGGCAGATCGCGCTCGGCTGGAGCGGCTGGATCTCATCCCGGTGGGTGATCGCCAAGTGGTTTTGGTGGCCACTTTCGGAACCGGTCTGGTGCGCTCACTGACCATTGACTTTGATATCCCCGTGCAAGGCGACACCTTTGCACACCTGGCTCGCGAAGTGCATGTGGCGGCCTTAGGGCATTCTCCCGAAGAGATTCGCCAGATGCTCCAAGCCGTCCCTCGCGAAGGCCCGCGTCCGCTCTCCGAACTGGCGGCCCGGGTGCTAGATGCACTGGTGCGAATTTCAGACACCAGCCGTCGTGAGGAAGTGGTGCTGCAGGGGGCTTCCCAGATCTTCGCCCAGCCCGAACTGGAAAGCCGCGCCCACATGACCGACCTAGTGCAGTTGTTGGAGGATCGCCGCATCCTGGCGCAGATTCTTCAGGAACGGGACGACCAGGACGAGGTCGTTATCACCATCGGAAGCCAGAATCGCATCAGTCAAATGCGCTTCCTCTCGCTGGTCAGCCGCAGCTATCATTTGGGCGAGGCCTCCGGATCTATCGGAGTCCTGGGGCCGACGCGCATGCCCTATGGCCGTCTGGTTTCCATCGTCGACTACTTGGCTCATCGACTGAGCCAGGGCTGATCCTGTTCGCAAGCGATCATGTTTTGCACTTTGTCCCCCCTCTTGATTCTTATGGAGGAATGATGTCCTTAGAAAGTACAGCTTACAACGCCACTCTCGTCGCGCGTAGCGACCATGCCCCAGGACTGGCAACATTCTACATTCGCCCCGACACCCCCTTCGAGCCTTTCACGTCCGGACAATACGTGACGCTCGGACTGCTCGGCGCCGAGCCGCGCCAGCCTGGATGCCCTCCCGAGTTCCGCCCTGCAGCAGAGGATCGCATGGTCCAGCGCGCCTACTCCATCGCCGCCGCCGGCTTTGAGATCGACGAGCTGGAGTTCCTGATCAGCCGCGTGGACAACGGCAGTCTCACGCCGCGACTGTGGATGCTCAAGCCTGGCGACCGCCTCACGGTGGGAAAGCGCATCATCGGCAGCTTCACCCTGGACGAGCTGCAGACCCGCACGGTGGTGATGGTGGGCACCGGCTCGGGACTTGCCCCCTTCATCTCGATGCTGCGACAGAATCTGACCCGTCGCCTGGACGTGCGCTTCCTGCTCTTGCACGGCGCCCCGCGCCGCTCGGAACTCGCCTACCTCACGGAATTCCGCTCGCTGGAGAAGGCCTGCTCCAACTTCACCTACATCCCCGCCATCAGCCGGCCCCAGCTCGACCCGCCAGGGTGGCGCGGCACCACCGGGCGTCTCACCCAGTTCTTCGCCAAGAACGGATCGCTCCTGACCGAGATGGCCGGCATCGACCTCGACCCGACCCAGACGGACGTCTACCTCTGCGGCAACCCGAGCATGATTGAGGACGTGAAAACCGTCCTCATGCCGCTGGGCTACACCAAGCACAGCAAAACCCATCCGGGCGCCCTTCACATCGAGGAGTACTGGAAAGGCAAGGAGTGATCCGTCCGCAGGGGCTGCTAGAAAGCCCCTTCACCCCATGCCGCATGGGGCGGCGCCTGCGCCTGGAAGATGTCCAATGGGCTGACGCACAGACGCTGGTGTGGCTGGAAGGACGGACCGACCGAGGCGTACTCATGTCGCAGTGTGGCACTGAAGCCCCGCGCGACCTGGATGCCGAGGCTTCGGTGCGCGCCGGCGTGGGCTACGGCGGCGGAGATTTCACGACCAGCCGCGACGGGCTCTATTACGTCCCCCGCGGCGGCGCCGTGACGCGCCGTGCCTGGAAGGAAACGCGCGCCCGCGCCCTCCATCCCACGTTCGGCGGCTCGGCATCGCCGACCGTCTCGCCCGATGGCCGCTGGGTGCTCTTCATCCACACCTTCAACGGCACCGACCTTTTGGCCATCGTCGACTCGCGAGGCGCCCGCTGGCCGGTGGACCTCACGCGAGGCGCCGACTTCTACATGCAGCCGGCATGGCACCCCTCCGGGCACCGCATCGCCTGGGTGGAGTGGAACCACCCGCAGATGCCCTGGGACGGGGCGCGCCTCTGCACCGCGCAGTTTGATCCGATCCAGCCTGGCCTGCACGATCTCAAGACAATTTCTGGCGGCACGGATGTGCCCGTCTTTCAGCCCATCTTTTCTCCCGACGGCCGCTACCTCGCTTGGCTGGAAGGCGATGGCGAAGAGGACACGCTCGTCGCCCTAGATTTGGACCACGGCGAACGCCAGGTGATGCTACGCGAAACGGGACTGCTCCCGCCCGCCTGGGTGCAAGGCATGCGCGCGCTTGCCTGGTACCCAGATTCACAATCCTTGCTGGCAATTCGCAACCGCCAAGGCATCCAGTCGCTAGTGCGCGTCTTCCTGGACGGCTCGCTGCAGGAAATTGACGGCGGTCCCTACATGGCCTTTTCACAACCATCGCTCTCGGAGGAAGGAACGATCGCCGTCATCGCCTCGTCGCCCTCCATTCCCGACCGCATCGTGCGGCAGGAAAACGACCGCTGGTCCGTCGTCCGTCGCAGCGATCCCGAGGACATCCCCGAAGAGGAACTTCCCAAAGCCGTTCCGGTGTCGTGGACATCGTCGGACGGAGCGCAGGTCTTTGGGCTCTACTTCCCTCCCATGGCTCCGACGAACGTTCAGCCACCGCTCTTGGTCAATGTCCACGGCGGCCCTACGGCACAGCGCACGGCCAACTGGAGTGCCGACACGGCCTTCTTTACCACCCGCGGCTGGGCGGTCCTGGAAGTCAACCACCGCGGCAGCACCGGCTACGGACGCGCCTACCAAAAGGCTCTTCAAGGGCGGTGGGGAGAGCTGGATGCCCAAGACGTCGCCGAAGGCGCCCTAGCAATGGCGGAGCGCGGCTTCTGCGACCAGACCCGCATGGTCGTTAAAGGCGGCAGTGCCGGCGGCTTCACCGTGCTTCGCCTCCTGACGACACGCCCCGACCTCTTCCGGGCTGGCGTGAGCCTCTACGGAGTGAGCGACCTGCTCACCTTGGCCGAAGGCACCCACAAGTTCGAAGAGCGCTACCTGGATGGCCTCCTCGGCCCCTTGCCGCAGAGCACTGAATTGTATCGCGAGCGCTCTCCCTTGCGCCACGTTCAGGCCATCCGCACCCCTTTGGCGCTTTTCCAGGGAAGCGAAGATCGCGTGGTGCCCCCTGATCAGAGCGAACGCATCGCCCAGGCCCTTACGGGAAATGGCATTCCTCACCTCTACCGCCTCTACCCCGGCGAAGGCCATGGCTGGCGCAAGAGCGACACCATCAACGCCTACTACATGGAAGTGGATCGATTCCTGCATTCCCATGTGATTCTTTCATGAAGGCTGCCAGCCCTATTTTACTTCTGGACATGGGCGGAGTGCTGGTCGAGGTTGATGCTGCCCGTCGTTTGGATGCCTGGACGGGTGGCCGCTTGGAAGCCGCACAATTCTGGCCGATGTGGCTTTCTTCGCCAGCGGTGAAGCGCTTCGAAACGGGGAAAATCGACGGGCCCGCCTTCGCACGCGAAGCGGTGACAGAATTTGGCCTCGAACTTTCTCCCGAAGACTTCCTGCGCGACTTCGAGGGCTGGCTAACGCAGCCCTATCCAGGAGCCTTGGAGCTGTTAGACCGTCTGACCCCGCAGTACCGCCTAGCCTGTCTCTCCAACAGCAGTCCGGTTCACTGGCCCATCCTGGAAACGATGTTTGACTGCGATCACCACTTCGAGGCCGTCTTTCCTTCCTACCAGCTTGGAGTTTTGAAGCCCGATCCTGAAATCTTCCGCATCGTCCTGCGCCAACTGGCCGTTCCACCGCAAGAGATCTGGTTCTTTGACGACAATCTGGTGAATGTGGAGGCCGCCCGCGCCGAGGGAATGCGGGCATGGCAGGTCAAGGGAGCCTCGGAGCTTACAGCACGCCTCGAGACATTGCTTCCTGAAATGAAAAACGCCTCCTAAGGAGGCGTTCAAATTCTACGAATCCGCTAAAGCCGATTATTTGACTTCGGCGTTGCGATACTCGACGGTTTCGCGATCCAGATTGCCTTGGATGGCGTCCACGAACGAGCGATTCAGGACCAGATTTTGTTCAGCAGCGGGCATGGCAACCTCGATCAGAATGGCACCAGGACCACCCTGAATGGCATCGAGCTGACCGCAGCCAAGATCCATGACATTCTTGTCCTGAGAAGCCGGCACGGCCCCTTCAGGGCAGGCGGTCTTGGTGGGGGTGCAGAAGCCGGCAACGGCGAAGACGGAAATCAGAACCAATGTACGCATGGTCGTCACTCCTTTGAGGATCTGGGACGGTAGCATCCCATCTGCCCATAAAGCTATGGCGGCAAAACCGGCGCGCTGGGAAATTCAAATTTTTCCACAAAAAAAGCCTCCCCCGTTCTAGGGAAGGCTTTCGTCCACAGAAGTGGAAAGGTCAGTTGTTTTCGCCGTTGCGATACTCGGTGGTCTCGCGATCCATGTTGCCCTGGATGGCATCCACGAAGCCGCGCTCCAGCGAGATGCCGCCCAAGCCGTTGTTGTCTTCCTGAATGATGTACACGGCCTGGGGGTTGTCGAGGTAGCCGTCGATCTTGCCCGACCCTAAGTCCATGCTCTGGCCGTTCTTCTCGGTGTAGGCAGACAGCTTGGAAGCTTCGGCCCAGTAGGTCTCGCCTTGCTTGTTGCGCACCTGGACCATGGAACCCTTGTGCTTGAGCTCCACGAACACTTCGCTGGCACCACCCGTGGCTGCCGGCTTGTCGCCCTTCTTGTCGGAGGACCACAATTCCACTTCGCCTCCGTTGGAGATCAGCTTGCCCGCCGCCAAGGACGGAATCGCGGAAACGAAGACCAGAGCTGCAAGAATGAAGAAACGACGCATTGAAAACTCCTGGATCGGTGACGGACCGACGAACAGGCACAAATCTATCGTCTCGAAGGCCGTTTCGGCAATGCGTTTTCTGCATCGAAGTTAGGAACGCAACCTGAGGACTGTTACGTTTGCGGCAATGTTCTTTCTGACGCGTAAAAATCTCCTGGGGGCCGCCATCCTATTGGTGGGCTTCGGAGCCTACGTCAACATCCAGTACAACACCTATTTGTTCCAGGTTCGCGGACTTTCGCCACACCAGATTGGCCTCCTAAGCGCTCTTGGAGCGATTCCCAGTCTTTTTACGCCCCTCTTGGCGGGTTGGCTGGTCGATCGTTCCCCCGACCCCCGTCGCATCCTAATCGCCTTGACGGCACTTGGGGCCGTGGCACTCTGGGCCTTACCACGCCTGCCGGGACATTTCCTGCCGCTTGCTTGCGGTTTCTTCCTGATGGAGTGCGTAATCCTCCCGATATCTCCGCTGACCACGTCCATCTTGGTGGAAAAAGGTGATTCCCGCTGCCAATCAAATTTTCTGGCCTTGCGCGCCATGGGGACCTTGGGCTTTTTTCTGGTTTCGCTCTTTCTTTCGGTTTGGTCCACGCGCGAACGGCTCCCCCAAGTCTATCTGCTCATGGCCCTGGTGCTCCTTGCCAACCTGCCGTTTCTGTTTTTGCTCTCTCCGCCCAAGCGTTCCGAGCATCACGAAGCACCAAGTCTGCGCGATTCACTAGCCCTACTCTGGCGTCCAGGCCTTTTGCCCATCTATCTCATTGGGGCCTTGGCGTCTCTTGCTTCCAATCTGGGCCAGAACATGCTGGGAAATCTCATCACCTCCCCCGTCATTGGAGGGCAGGCCCGCGACATCAGCCGCGCCTGGAGCATCTCCACCTTTCTGGAGATGGCCTTCATGTTTGCCGGCATCTTTTTCTTGCGGCGCTTTGGGCTGAAGCGCATGGTGCTGCTGGGAATCTTCGCCACCGCCCTGCGTTGGCTCTGGGTGTCGCAAGCGACCAATCTTTGGGAAGTCTACGCCTCCCAGACCCTGCACGGCATCCTGGTGGTGGGCCTGATGACGGGTGAGTCCCTGTGCCTGGCGCGCCTATTGCCGTCCGGTCTGCAGGCCTCTGGGCTTGCGGTAGCAGCCATCCTCAACGGCGGGGTGGCGGGAATCCTGGGTTCTAGCCTTGCCGGTTGGATCTGGCAAGCATGGTCACTGCAAGCCGTCTATCTGTGTGCCGGGCTGGTGCTAGTCTTGGCGGGAGCACTTTTCTGGTGGAAGATTCCCGACCTGGAGTTCCAGGAAGAGATTCCCGACCCCTAGAGACCGGCGCGGATGCGCGCCGAAAGAGTCGCATAGCTGCTACCAAAGGCGTCCCGAAAGGCTGACGAATCGGGAACCCCGTCGGCCAGATCGGCCAAATAGTCGCGCATGGCAGCAGATCCGCGCTGTTGCCACAGCTCGCAAGCTAGGCGCAGACTGTAGCGATACGCCAGGCGCGCCCGCGCTTCGTCGAGATCCAGGAAGTTGCGGCGCTGCGGCAGCGAATCGAGCCAGCTCATGCCGGCCGCATCGGGGAGGTTGTCGAGTGTCAGCCCTTGCATGCGCTGGGCCATGCCCTCGTTGTACCAGAGCGGCACGCGCCCCTTGGAGGCCTCGGCAAAGAAGGCGTGAGTGAGCTCATGGCGCAGGATGGGCTGAAGACCATTGTCCAGGTGATCCAAGGGCACCCGGATCTGTCCGTCGTAGATGGCATCGGCCCAAGCGGGAAGCTCCGGCCCGCCGCCTTTTCCCGGCACCACCAGGATGCTCACCTGCCGCGGCGACTGCAATCCCAGTTCGCCGTCCAGATAGCTCCAGGCCTGCTCGGCCTCGTCGAGCACGCGGCGCGGCACGTCGTCGGAACACCCGGAAGGGCAGCTCACCCGCAAGCGCTCACTGGCCACCTGAGGCCCCGCAGCGGCACCGTTTTCCACCATTTGTCGCAGTGCATCGAGTCCCGAGGCCTGCGGATCCGTCTTGGCAAGCAGCTCCACCCAACGACGAGCGGCATCGGCATCGCCGCGCTGCAGGCAGAGCTGCACCAAAGTCTTGTAGGCCGCGACCTGCCTGGGGTGAGCACCGACCAAGCGCCCCAAGAGATCTTCAGCCGCCACGGCGTGGCCCAGGCGCGCCTCGCCATAGCCTTGCAAAAGCATCCCGTCCGAGTCGTCAGGCCAGCCGGATAGAATCCGTCGCGCCGCGTCCAGAGCCCCGTTCGGGTCGTTTCCATCGGCCAAAGCAAAGCCACCCTCCAAGAGGATGTGGCGGCGAAGGGGCTGCAGTTTGACGGGGAAGACCGCCAAGCGCTCGGAGCCATTCAGGTAAACCAAGGCGCTGTCGGCTTGGCTCGCCGCGGAAAAACTGATGGCAGCGGCCTGAAAAAACAGCACTTCAGAGGGATACAGCGCGGCACCGGAAGCAAAGCTGCGCGCCGCCCGCGCATACTCCTTGCCGTGAAATTCGCTGGACCCCTCGTCCCACTCAGGCGGCATGGCATGATCAGACGTGGGCAATTCCCAGACGAGCTCTTGAGAACCTTTCCCGTGGCCATGCATCGTTCTGGTGATTTGCAGGAGCAAAAGTCCGATCAAGACCAGAATGATCAGGACCATCAGCGTCAAAACACGCGTGGCTTTCTGCATCGTGAGTTGCATTATGCATTTTCGAGTGGTACTTTTCCACGTCACATTTCCATAAGCTAGGAGTTCAACAGCATGACCGGAGTTGTCATCCGCAGTAACGAGTCGTTCGAGAAGGCTCTTCGCCGGTTTACCAAGACCTGCGAGAAGACCGGCATCATCAGCGACGTCAAGAAGAACCAGTACTACGAGAAGCCTTGCGAAGCCCGCAAGCGTCGCGAAAACGTCGCCCGCCGCAAGGCCATCAAGGAAAATCAGTACATCAATCCTTGCCGCTGAGATGTCCCTTTTTCAGCAGCTTTCAGAGGATGTGAAAAACGCCATGCGTGCGCATGACCAGGACAAACTCCTGGCCCTTCGTACCCTGACGGCTGATGTCAAGAAGATCACCATCGATGCCGGCCGTCGCGAGCCTTCCGACGAGGATTTCCTCACGGCCGCAACCAAGGCGGTCAAACAGCGGGAAGATTCGGCGGAACAGTTTCGCAAAGGCGAGCGTCCCGACTTGGCCGAAGCCGAAGAGCAGCAGGCTGTTTGGATTCGCGCCTATCTGCCGGCACAGATGTCGCAAGCCGAGATCGAAGCTGTGGTGCGCGAGACCATCGCAGAAGTTGGCGCCACCTCCCGCAAGGAGATGGGCAAGGTGATGGGCGCTCTGATGCCCAAAGTCAAGGGTAAGGCCGACGGCAAACTGGTGAACCTGGCCGTGCAGGCACTGCTGCCAGCATAACTTTTTCGCCCATCGCGAAAAAAGGAGTTTCCCCAGAAACTCCTTTTTGGCGTTTTCCAAACGTCAGGACACCAGTTGCGCCAGCCGGACAGAGGGGGCCTGTAGACCCGCACCGGGTTTACAGGCCGTGCGAAGCACCGAGCCGAAGAGGCGAGCCCGGCGGAGGGCGGCCACGGCCCAGAGGTCGGGGCGGCGCCCAGAGACTCTAGCGCAGTTGGCGGATGCGCTCTTCGGGGCTCACCAGTTGGGTGATGCGGATGCCGAAGTTTTCATCCACCACCACCACTTCGCCGCGAGCGACCACACGCTCGTTGACCACCAGATCTACGGGCTCACCGGCAGTGCGGTCCAGTTCGATGATCGAGCCGGGGCCGATTTCCAGCACTCGACGAATGGCGAGTTCTGTCTTGCCGAGCTCAATATGGACTTCAATGGGGACGTCCAGGAGGCGCGCCAAGGCCGGGTCGTTGGAGTCGAGCCAATTGCCGTCGCCAGCAGGTGCTGGAGGCGGAGGGACGGCGGCAGTCGGCAGAGACGCGGCAACGGTGGGCGTCACAGGAACTGGCGGCGCGGTACCGAGATCAAGTCCGGCCAAGGCTTCGCTTACGGCAGCAAGGCTAGACCGCGCCTCGTCCTGCTTGAGCAGCGCCTGAACCAGGGGCTCATCCAGCCAAAGGACGCCGGGATTTTCACTCCCGCCTTGGACCTGGAGCGCAAAGGCGAAAATCGCCCCCGGCGTCTCCCCCTTGTCCCAGGCTTCGCACGAGGCGCCAGCATTGCCGACATGGGTGCTCCAGCGCTCACCAAGGTTAGTGGCAAGGCTCCCCGCCAACTGATTGCCGATTTCCTTCAAGGCATCGAACTGTTCGTCGTTCCAGGCGGCCGTGCCGTCGCCCATCATCAGGAGATCAGCCAGCAAAGCCCCGTCGGCCTGCGTCAAGAGCAGGTTGAGGCTGCCTTCCAAAGCACCTGAAAAGGCGATCTGGAGCCGTAACACCCCAGCATCCGGCAAGGCCGCGAGAGGCTCCCCGCCTGGCGACACTTCGCACTGGCAAGGCCGTCCTACGGCTGCCTTGAGCACGTTGCGAGCGTTGGTGGCAAAGATGGCCGCAAAATCTTCCGCAATGGCGGCGGTATCAGTCGACATCTCCCACCTCCCGTTCGATCACGCTGGTGATCTGCACACATTTGCGGTTGCGCACCTGTCCCGCCTTGCAAAGGAAAGCAGGCTTTCCCCCGACGTTGAGGGTGAGATCGGAATCGGCGGTCTTTTCCAGCACCAGGACATCTCCCAACTGAAGTTTCACGAGCTGCCCGAGCTTGAGCTCCACCTTGCCCACCACCGCCTTGAGTTCCATGGGCGTGGTGGCCATTTCGCGTTCGACCACCTTGCGCGATTCCACCGGATTGGCCTTGCTCGAGGAGATCCAGTTCTCGGCCGTGAGATTGGCCATGATCGGTTCCAGGAACATGTAGGGCAGACACATCGACATCAGCCCGGTGGTGTGCCGGCTGCGCAATTCAAAGCTGATCAGGATCACCGTTTCCGAGGACGGGGCGATCTGGACGAACTGGGGGTTGTTCTCGTAGCTCTCGATCTTGGGATGGTAGATGCCGAGATATTCCCAGGCTTCCTTGAGGTCCTGCAACGAACGCTCCACGATCTTGTTCATCACCGAGCGCTCGATGTCGGTGAGCTCGCGGTTGTACTGCATGGCCTTGCCAGGGCCTCCGAAGAGGCGGTCGATCATGAAGAACACCAGCCCCGGATTGATCTCGAAGATAGCGCTTCCCGAAAGCGGTTCCATCTGGAACACGTAGATGCAGGAGGGGTTGGCCACGCTCATGACGAATTCGCTGTAGGTGAGCTGGTCCACCGAGACGAGCTCCACCTCCACCAGAGTGCGCAGGTAGGAGGTGAGCGTCGTAGAAAGGACGCGCGCAAAGCCCTCGTGCAGGTTCTGCAGCACCCGCATCTGATCCTTGGAGACGCGGTCGGGGCGACGAAAATCGTAGAGGCTGACCTTGCGATCGAGAGCCGCCTTTTCAGCCGCCGACGGCTTTCCGGTTGCGGAAGGCGCAGAGGGCGTGGAAGCCGGCGAAGGGGCGGCAGCGGCCGATGACGAAGCAGGAGCACTGCCCCCCACAGAGGAGAGCAGCGCATCGATTTCGTCCTGGGAGAGAATGTCGCCCACGGAATCCTCCTATTGCAAGAGCCAGTCAGTGACCAGCACTTCCTTGACGCGCAGTTTCTTCTTGGGAAGGCTCTTGTTGAGCTCGACGAGAATCTCTTCGCTCACCTTCTTCTGGACGGCCGGATTGGAAAGCGAATCGAAGGGCAGCACCGAAAGAACCTGGTTCATGATGAACTCGGCACGCGGCTGCTCTTTTTCCATGTCGGCGGCGAACTTCGGGTACTTCTTCTTGTCGTACTCGAGATAGAAGGTCGCCTTGAGGTAGCGCTTGGCCCCGGAACCAGCGATGGTGACGGTCTTGGTGATGGGCTTTTCCCAGAGCTCCGGCTCGCCGGCATCCGCCTCCTCCTCGTCGTCGTCATCGGCCTGGGCGGTATCAGCCGCCACCGGCGGATGCTTGGGAGGCTTGGGGGAAAGATGGCTCACCACCATAAAGACCATAAAGGCCTGCAGGCCAAGAATGACCACTGCCGCCACCAGCAGAATCGCCACCCGACTCTTGGGTGCTGCTGGTGCAGACGACGCCTGCAGTTCCGGCGTCTTTTCCTTGGTTTCTTCCGTGGCAGACATAGGGATCTCCTCTTTTTCCTATGGTACCCTATCGCCCGGTCCTTGGCAAATCAACGCGCAAGATTCACCAATTCCTGAAGCATCTGGTCCGAGGTGCTGATGACGCGCGAGTTGGCCTGATAGCCGCGCTGGGTGATGATCATGTTGGTGAATTCGGTGGCCAGGTCCACATTGGACATTTCCAGGGTCCCGGACTTGATCTGAGTGGAACTCTGCTTGCCAGGCCGGCCGTAGATGGGATCTCCGGAGTTGGCCGTCTTGGAATAAACCGATTCCGACTCCTTGAGGAGTCCGCCAGGATTGGTGAAGTCGGCCACCATGATCTGGGCGAGGGATCGCGTCTCGCCATTGGTGAAGTTGCCGGAAACGGTGCCATCGGTGCCAATCGAGATGCTTTGCAGCACCCCCATGGTGAAGCCGTCCTGCTTGGAGGCGGCGGCCGTGGAACTCGCCCGATACTGGGTGAGTCCGCTAAAGTTGCCCGGGCCACCCACATCCAGCTTGATGTCCAGAAGGCTTGCCCCGTCCTGAGGGTCGAGCTTCAAGGCTCCCGAACTGTCGTCGTAGGTGAAGCTTGCCACCGTGCCGTCGGTTCCGAAAAGCAGGTGTCCCTTGCCGCCACCTAAGACCTGCTCCTTGCCGCCGGTGGAGGCCTGCCAGAGCCACTCGTTGGGCGTATTGGACGGCGTGAAGGTCATCTGCACCGTATGCGCGAAGCCCTTGTCGTCGTAAGTCACGATGGAGGTGCTGACCACGCCGGCATCCTTGGCGGCCTGCGACTCGGTGAAGGAGGCGTTGCCGTTGAAGTAGGTGGGCGCCGGAGCCGCCGAGTTGGAGTTGTTAGCCACGATGGAAATGTTGGTGAGCGCGAAGTCCGTGCCCGCCTGCCCGCGCAGGATGATGGCGCCATCCGGGACGTTGGCGTCCTCGCCGGCCTGGTTGATCTCGACGGACTTGTTGTTCTGGGGTGTGCCGTCGAGGTCGGGAAGTTTGAGCTGGCTCTGTAGCCCCGAAAGGAGATCAGCCATGGTGGTCGATCCGGAATCGTAAGCGATCGTCGTGGCGCCGTTCACGTTGCCGCCCACGGCGGCCGAGATGCTGATCTTGTCACCATCTTCCAAACCCATAGCGTGGCCGTTCTGATCGACCACATCGGCAAGCAGGGTGGAGGAGCGAGCCGCCATCAGGAGGGTTCCGGTGCTGGTGGCCGAGTTGAAGGACGTGGGCACGCTGAAAGCGCTCTGGACATAGGAATTGGAAGTGGAACGGTTGCTGGAGATGCTGAACTGGTTGATCGTCCCGGTAGGACTGATCACCAACTGGCCATTCTTCACGCTGGCGCTGCCGCTGGTGCCCAGGAAGGTCGAAATTTCGCCAGCTAACGTATTCAAAGTGTCGCCAGCGCCCACCGTGTAGTTGCGCTTGACAGTGTTGCCGCTGGAGTCCTTGGCCGAGATGGTGAGGATGTCACCGGACTGGATGCCCAGATTGGTTCCGCCGCTGTTGTGCAACCCAGCAAGCGATACGTCATCGGCGGCGGCCGTGTACCACGGCTTGCTGTTGGTGACGCTTCCCTTGGCGGCACTGTCGGCGTCCAGGTTGCGGGAAAACTCCACTTCCGTGGTGGCCTTGGCGGGAGACTGGCTGTTGATGGGGACCTTGATGTCCGAGACCACGGCCGTCGGGGGAATCTTGCCGTCGCCGTCAGCGATGAGGCCCTGCAGCACGTAGCCGTTGGCCGGCATGACCAGGGATCCGTTGCCATCGATGTTGAAGGCGCCGTCGCGGGTGTAATTGGTGACGCCACCCTTCTTGACCGCGAAAAAGGCCGAGCCCTGGAGCGCAAGGTCGGTGGTCACGCCGGTGCTCTGGAGGTTTCCCTGGCTGAAGATGTTGTCGACGGAGCTGGCCGTAACACCCAGGCCCACCTGCATCGGGTTCACGCCGCCGGCATCGCTCGAGAGCGCTCCCGGTCGCACCGCTCCGGACATGGTCTGGGAGAGCGCGTCCTGGAAGGTCATGCGGCCCTGCTTGTAGCCGATGGTGTTCACGTTGGAGATGTTGTTTCCGATCACGTCCATTCGGCTCTGGTTGGATTCCAGGCCCGAGATGGCGCTGAACATGGATCGCATCATGGCTCGTTCCCTCCGATAGAAATTGCGCGTCTCACGAGGCCGAAACAGCCAGAAGATCGCTCATCTTGTAACTTGTACCAGAAATTGTCAAATAGGGGGCGCCCTCGCGGAACTCCAGCCCCGACACGGCGCCTTGTGCAAAGGCGCAGCCGCTGCTCTTCCCGGCGGCGTCGACGACGTCGACGGAAAAGACGCCTTGGATGGGCTTTCCCTGGTCGTCGATAGGATCGACGACAATCCGTCCGATCCCGTTGGCACCGATGATGGGTGAGCCGTCGGAATTGGAACCGGAAAGGGGCATTGTCTTTACCACTTTACCGGAACTGTCCTTGAGCACCAGGGAATCGGTGGCGAAGGCTTTAAGCGTCAAGGCCGCCGAAGCGCTCCCCGAAAGAGCGAGGCTCCCCTGCTTGATGGTCACGTTGCGTCCCAAGAGACTTGCCGCCGAGGCGCCGGCCGCCGCGTTGGTCGCAGAGGTCTGCGCGCCAGTGGCCCCGGTCACCGTGGTTCCGATGCCGTCGACGCTCTTCTGGACGCCCTGCATGGCCTCCAGCGCCGAGTACTGGGCAAGCTGGGCCGCCATCTGCTGGTTGTCGGAAGGCGCCGTCGGATCCTGGTATTGCAGCTGCGTAACCAGGAGATGCATGAAGTCGTTCTTGTCCATGGAGCCGTTGGACTTTTTCTCGGAGGCGCTGGCAAGCTTGCCGTCGGCAGTGACGGAATTCTTCCAGTTGCCGTTCTTGACCGCGTCGAAGTAGTCCTGGATGTTCAGGGAACTGGGCGCCGAGGTGTTGGTTACTGCTGTCATGGAACTGCCTTTCAGGTCAGGACATCAATGCTGTTGTAGCCGTTGCGGCGCCCGGTGTCGACACCGGCGGGAACGAAGGCGCTGGTCTGGACGATGCCGTCTTCCCAGTCGTGTCCGGAGCGTCCGCGCCCCGAACGACCACGACGTTCCTGAGAAGGCGCATCCCCGCCCCCACCCACGGACACCGAGAGGCTGCCAAGCTCCAGCCCCTGTTTGGCTAGGCATTCGCGCAGCACTGGCGTATGCTCCAACAAAGCTTGGCGGATGGTGTCGTTCTGCACCAGGATCTTGGCCTCGACGCGCTCGCCTTGCTGGATGCGCACGTGCACCGAAACCTCTCCCAGTTCGCGCGGCCAGAGCTTGAGGATCATCTCCCGCTGGTCTTGGCCGGTGCGGAATTGGAATTCATCGTAGACTTGGTGCGCCAGAACTTCTCCTGCCGTTCCCGAAGGCTTGAAGGATAGCGGTGCACGGGCATCGACCGGAGCATCGGAGTGCGCAGCCACAGCGCCGACCGCCCCCAGGCGCAGGAAGGCAGAAAGATCTTCCTGCCGGAGCTTTGATGTCGCAGCCGGCTTGGCGGCTGCCGGATCGGCACAAGCAGCCTGCGGCAGGGATGCAGAGGGAGCCACCGGCGTCGCCGTCGAAGTCAACGGCATGGCAGCTTCAGTGGGCTTGATGAGCTGTTCGACCGTCTCCGACAGACGGCGAATTTCCTGGTTCTGGCGATTCGGCTCGCTGGGGGGCAAAGGCAGCGCGGCATCCGAGGTCGTACCTTGTGGCGCAGAGGCCGCCGTTGCCGAAGCCAAAGCCGCAGTAGGAGCAGAGGCCGCCAGAGCCAATGCCGGAATCGCTTCCGAAGCATCTTTCTGGAGCGTTGGCTCCAGCTCCGAGGGCAGCAACTGGGTCACGACCTGCGCGACCTCTTCCTTGGACTGTCCTTCTTGCAGATCCTTGACGGCGGCCCGCAGGGCGATCTCAAGCTCCCGCATGCCTTGCGGAGGCAGTTGCGCGACCTTGGCGGCATCGACAGAGATTCCCAATTGCGCCAGTGCCGTGGTCGCTTGCTGCGCCCAGGATTCAGTTGGATCGTCCTTCGGCTTCTCGAGCTCACACGCCGCGGGCTCCGCAGCGGCATCGTCTTCGGAAACGGAAGGCTCTTGGGATGCTTGCGCAGGTGCGGGAGACGAGGAGTCCACAGACGAGTCAGGCGTCGCAAGTCCTGCCGCATCAGAAGGACTCGAATTCGAAGCGCCGGTTTTCGCCGTCGGAGAGCGGTGCGGCACGGCGGAGACGACCGGCTTACTCACCGGAGTGAGCTCCGGAGTGGCAGAATTCAGCCCATTGCCACTGGTTCCCGCGGCCCCGAGAAAATCGCCAAAGCCGTTGTCCTTGGAACGCACCGAGGAGGTCTTTTCCTTGAGCGAGGCCGGGCGCACCGGAGCGTTGATTTCGATCATTTGGGTTTCTCCGCTTTTCCGGAAGCGCTTTTGCCCTTGGCAACAGCTCCCTTGGAGGGATTTTCCTTGGCGCTTCCCAAGAACTTGGCGAGAAGCGCAGCCCGTTCCTGGCTCAGATGGCCGATAGCAGCCAAGATCTTGCCGCGCGAGCGAACTTCAGAAATTGCCCGCAGCACGTTGGTCGCCATGGTGTTGTCCAAGCCGACAAGAATCTTCGCAGCATCGTCGGGCTTCATGGCCGCAAGCGTGGCCGCCAAGGCCTTAACTCGAACAGCATCGACACTGTCGCGACGCCCTAGCAATTGTTCTAGATCCTGATGTTCCTTGGCCAACCGGTCCAGTTCGCGCTGAAGAGAATCGCGTCCTCGGGCGACGTCCTGCTGCAGTCCTTCCAGGCGCTTCTGCTCTTCTTGGATCTGGCTTTCGCGCTGATCGAGCTCCGCGACCTGGCCTTCCTTGGCACCAGCAGGAGCCGCAGGAGCCGCCGCGGGATGCAAAGGCGCTTCGGCATGTTCGGCCAGACGCGCCTTCGCTTCGGGCGAGAGCGGCGCGTCCCCAAAACTCATGTGGATCTTGCCCATGCCCAGAAGGATCCCCAAGAGCACCAGGGGGAAGCTCAGGAGGGACAAGATCCCCAGTGCTATGACGTCTTTCAATCGCATGACGAACTCCTTCTTTGCAAGTGCCGGGCCAAGTCCCGTTCAAGGCGGGCCTGCGAGGAAGACGGCAGGCTTTGCCTTGTTCTTCCGGCCAATCTAGCCGCATGGGGCAGCCTTTGCCGCCTCCGGCAGCGACCGTCTCACAGGAAACGCAAAAAGCCCCGACAGCTAAAGCGCCAGGGCAAAGTCCAGGTCAAGTTGCAGGTGCGGCTAGTCTTGGCGAATCTTCAAGAGGAACTGCCCCAGCAGCACCTCGTCGCCGGCCTTCAGCAGACAAGCCCCCACGCGTTGACCATTCACAAAGGTCCCGTTGAGACTGCCCAGATCTTCTAGCACATGCCAAGCACCGCCAGGAGCCGTGTCGATGCGCAAGTGGTGTCGCGAAACCCCAGGATTGTCAAGAACCACCATGTTGGTACGTTGACGTCCAAGCGTCAAAGTTCCCGCTTCCAGCGGGCGGCATTCGACGATGCGATCCGAATCGAGAATCTCCAGGGTGGTCATCGATCAAAAAGTTATCACATTTATCCGTAAAATGCGAACCATGCGTCTGACATTCGTCGTGATCTTCTTTGCGGCCCTGACCGCTGGCGGAGCCTGGTGGTGGCAGACGCACCATAAGGCAGCGCCCCAAGAGAGCGTCCTCCCCCTCAAGGAGGAACAGAAGCGCGCCGATGCCCTGTACGATTCCCTGGGGACACTGGATTTTTCCATCCGGGAAGCTCAGGAGACCGAGGACTCTGTTCCTCAAGCGCTGGTGGACGAACAGGCACGAGTCTGGAACCGCTACGCCGATCTGCGCAGTCGCATGGCTGCCGAACAGGTGGACTCGGTTCACTCCGAAGACAACGCTTCGTCGTCAAACCTTCTAGCGCCCGCCTTGACGTTTCTGAAACAGCTAGGTGCGTGGGTGTGGGCGATCGTTGCCGCGCTCATCGCACTTCTGCTCCTTACGTTCTGGCGCATCGCGCGCCGCAAGTCTACTGCCGAAGAGGAACCGGAAAGCTTCCCCAAGCCACGCACCCTGCGGGAATCTCTCTCGCCCTGGGAAACTTCGGCGACCTCGCAGGAGCCGCTCGCTTCCCTTCCCCATCAACCTCCCCCGGCTCGGCCTGCCGTTTCCGTGCCCTCTCCGGCCGTTACCGCCCCCCCCAAGCAGGAAGCCCCGCTGCCGCGTCGCACCATCGACCCTACCTTCACGGCCTCCTCCTGGGAAAACACTCGCACCACTCCGCCCTCGTCAGCGGTCGAGCCCTCGGCCATGCAGGAGATGATCCTCTCGCTCTCCAAGCGCGGTCACACGCCTTCCGAGATCGCACGACGGCTGCGGCTGCCACAGGATCAGGTCTCGCTGATTCTCAAGCTTCGCCAGGCGCTCTGAGGAAGAGCTAGATGGATTCCCTCGCCATCGGAACGAGCGCGGCCCCCGCTCCTTCCGAAGGCCTCCTGAAAGGCCAGGCCCTCGGCCCCGCCCCGGACGGCACGGGAATCCTGGTCGAAATTTCCGGACAAGTTTTGTCTGCCAAGGGAGACCCTGCGACCCCGACGGGAAGTCCGCTGCTGCTGGCCCGTGGCCCTGACGGCAGTTGGAACGCGGTCCGCGCCGACACCTCCGCCGCCCAGCTTGCCGGCTCCCTCCAAGCCGACCTGCTCGCGCAGCTCTTGGAGTCCCTCCCCGAGTCCGCCCCCCCCGAGCTTCCCGCACGCCTGCGCCAAGCCCTGGCCACACGTCCAGATGCCGTGGTGCCGGCCGTGGCCGCCGCCAACCCGTCCCCAGAGGCGCGTCCGCTGCTGCTACGAGCCATGCCCAGCGGCCCGCTTCCGGCCATCCAGGGGGACCAGCTGCTGGAGATCGAAGGCGCGCGCGACGGACAATATCTGGCACGACTAGGCGGGCGAGCCGTGCGTCTGCAAGGCCCCGAGGGCCTTTCCGGAAGCCAAGGGCTGTGGCGGGCGCTATCAGAAGGCACCGACATCTGGCTGGTGCCGGCGCGCCCTGCCGATGCGCCCACCAATGCCTTGCCGGCACTTCCCGCTCGCGTGGAACCAAGCGCCAAAGGGATCGAAGGCTTCCTGATGCGGCTCCTGCCCGAAACCCTGGGCGCCGGGGATCCCGAACTTTCCCGCGAGGTGCGGGAACTGGCCAAGCTGCTGGAACCAGTGCTTGCGAACCTGGCGCACCCAGATGCCGACGGGGGAAACGCCGCAACGGCCTCGGCCCCCTTGGCGACGACTTCGTCCGCCGCCGCGCGCCCAATCGATGCGCGCGTGTTGCTACGGCTCTTGGAAGCCTGGTGCCTCCAGGAAGAGGTGCCCGAAGCGCCGGCCGAACGCGCTGCCCAACTGGAGGCTCTGGCCAAAGGCCCCGTCGCCCATGCCGAAACGGCGGCAGAACTGCTTCCCGCCTTCGTGCAGCAGGCGATGAACGCGCCCGACACGTTCCCCCACCTCGCCGCCTGGGCCCGTCACGCAGCATCGCGAGTGCGCTTCCCGCTAGGGGAATCGAGCGACGAGGCGGCTCGTGAGCTGGCCTTGGCGGTGGCCCGTGAGATCGCCTCGCGTCCCCCCGATGCTCCCGAGCTTCCGCAACTGCGCCGCCTGGGAAGCGCCCTGCTCGGCGAGGAGCTGCAGGCGCGACAAGATTTGTCACAGATGCTCCAGCTTCCCTGGATGCTGGCGCAAGCCCCTGGCTGGGAGGAGGGGACGCTTCGAGTGCTGGACCGCCGTCGCTCCCGCACCCAGGACGGCAGCGGACGCCACGCCGTGGAAGTGACGCTGCAGCCCGAGGGCCTCGGACGCGTGGAGGCTCGCCTGGAGCTGAACGCCAAGCACCTGCGCGTGACGTTGACGGCCCAGGAACCCGGGACGCGCCAGCAGATGCACGAGCGGCTTTCCGAACTGTCGCAGCGGCTGCAGAGGATCGGATTGACGCCGGACCTTTCTGTTGGCGAGGCGAGGACGACGTCCCCGGTGAGCGTTTCCTCCAAGCCCCAGCGGCTTGATCTCCAGGCCTGAGCGGAGTGACACCCCGCGAAACGACGATTTGGTGCTAGATTTCATCTTCGCCGTCGGGATTCCGCCGGTGCCGGGCGCCAGTAGCTCAGCTGGATAGAGCAACGGATTTCTAATCCGTCGGTCGTGGGTTCGAGCCCCGCCTGGCGTATCCACACAGGAAATGCGCTGCAAGCGTGTCACTTCAAGGTTCGAGGAGATTTCGATGAAACTGGTGCTTCTGACCGAAGACGATCGCCTGGCCGAATCGCTGAGGCAGGCCGTGGGCGGCCAGGGCCACGCCGTCGTGACCACCTCCGGCGAGCAGGTCCTGGAAAACGTGACCATTCCCGAAGCCGACGCTATCCTCGTCGACGAGCGCAGCTGGCAGCGTCATGCAAGCCTCTTCCGCTACTTCGGATTGCTGCATCTCTTCCAGGGGCGTCCCTTCGGACTGATCGCTAGCCGTCGCGGTATGCGCATGAAGGCAGCCACTCGCAAGCCTGACGCCATGCTCTTCCGCGGTTTCGGACACAGCGACGCCCTAGAGGCAGTCGCCATCCTCAACCGTCTCGTCGCGGCCTGATCATCTTGGAGCGGGGCGCAAGCCCCGCACGGGTGTAGATTCCTCCATTACAATGGAATGGTTTGAGGAATGGTTCGGTCCTCTCTATGAGGAACTCTACGTCCACCGTACCCAAGCCGAGGCCCAGGCCCAGGTAGACGGTCTTTTGAGGCATTGCGGTGCTTTCGAAGGTCCTGTCCTGGACGCCGGCTGCGGCAATGGACGCCACTTGTCGGCCTTGCTCTCGCGGCAGCTGCAGGCAGTCGGCGTCGATCTTTCGGCCCACCTGCTTTCGCGGGCACGGGTCCTGAGTGATCGCGTGTTGCGCTGCGACCTGCGCCGCTGTCCATTTCCCGACGGCGCCTTTGCCATGGTGGCGAGCTTCTTCACGGGCTTCGGCTATTTCGAGACGGCCGAGGAAGACGCGGCCTTGCTTACCGAGTTCGTAAGAATCCTACGCCCGGGAGGGCTGCTCTTTTTGGACTTGGCCGACCCCTCCCACGTGCGTTCTCATCTCGTGCCCAGGGATGAAAAGGAGCTTCACGGCCATCGCGTGGTCCAGAGCCGCTTTCTGAACGGAGATCGCGTGGAAAAGCGCATCGAGATCTTCCAGGGGGAAACCAAACTCCAGGAGAACTGGGAGCGCGTGCGGCTGTGGGAACGCGACCGTCTGGAGCCTCTGGCGGCCTCGCTGGGCCTTGTGGAGATCGCCTGCCTGGGCGACAGCCTCGGAAATCTTTGGACCCCGCAGTCGCCTCGCCTAGGACTCCTTTGGAAAAAGAACGTCTGATGCTGCAGGAGATCTCGCGACGGCCGCATCCTTGCGCTCCTTGGACCGGACTTTCCGATGACCAGCAGGCAAAGCTCTTTCCCGGCGGTATCGGACCTTCCCCCGAGCTCCTGCGTCATCGTTGGGAGCACCTTCAATCGCGAGCCTTTGCCCCCGTGGAGGTTCCCGCCACCGCCTTCGCCAGATTTTCTGCTTCCAGCCAGGCGGCCCTCCAAAAGGCGCTCTCGGGAAAATTTCCGGTGGTGCTCACCGGCCAGCAGCCGGTGGTGTTGGGCGGCCCCTTCTTCGTGTGGCTGAAGGCGGCCGGAGCAATCTCGGCGGCCCGTCGCGCCTCGCGGCTGTTGGGCCGCGAAGTGGTGCCGCTCTTCTGGATCGCCGGCGACGACTCCGACCTCCCCGAGGTGCGCGCATTGCGCAACCCCATTTCTCGACAGAATCTGTCTCTCGACTTCGGAGACATTCCGGCCGGCACGCCAGTGGGAAACCTAGCCCCGCCGCCTGCCGAGGTGGCTCGCGCCGCTGCCGAAATATCCAACTGGTGGCCCAGCTCTCCAGCCATCCCCCTCCTATCCCAGGCCAAGACACTTTCTGACCTGACACGCATCTGCCTAGAGGCCTGGTTCCCGAATTCTGGCCTTGCCATCGTGGACGCCGCCTGGCCAGGACTGCGCCGCTCCTTTGCCCCCGCCTACGCTGACGTCGCCACCCATGCCCGCGAACTTAGCCTAGACCTCGCTGCAGGCATCCAAGCGGCTCGGGAGGCGGGACTTCCCGTCACCTTGCGTGCCCTGGAAGGCAAGGCCCGACTCTTCTCGCTTGCCTCTGGAACCCGCACCCGCATTCAGACGCCCGAAGCCCCGGCAGCCCTGGCCGCCCAGGTGCTCACTGCCCCGGAACAATTCAGTCACGATGCCGCCTCCCGCATCTTCGCCGCCGAGGAGGCCTTTCCGACCCTCGCCCATGTGCTGGGGCCGGGAGAGTTCGCTTACGTGGCCTGCCTGGGAGAAGCTCAACGGCGCCTGTCGCGCCCCATCGCCCCGGCGCTGCCGCGGCCAAGCCTCACGCTGCTTCCTTCGGGCACCGCCTCGCTGGCTCGGGAAGCCGGGTACGAATTTTCCCAAACGTGTCCACCCACCTCTGCTCCCTTCCGCGAGGCCTATCTGCGCGGCGTCCATCCTGAGCTTGCGGCTCTGGAAAGCCGCTGGAAAGCCCTACGAGAGGCGTACCTCTCCCAGGTAGGCGGACACCCCGACTCAGGACCGGCGCGACGCCTGGAAGCCTGGGAAGGCCGAGAGCTGCGCCACCGCATGGAGGCCCTGGCAGGAAATCACACCGACAAGCTTCGGGAGCTAGAGGAGTTGTGGGCCTGGCTGGGGGCCGGAGGCCTGCAGGAGCGGTCGTGGTCGCCCTGGGCCCTTGCGCACCATCTGGGAGCAGAGGTCTTGGATCGCCTTTCGGAACAGATGGAAGGTTTAGACGGAACCTGTCACACCATCCTGGAGGTCGCATGAGCGGAATCGATTTCCTGGCCATCGGGGCCCACGCCGACGACGTGGAGATCGGCTGCGGAGCCACCGTCGCCAAGATGGTGGCCGCCGGCCGGCGCGGGCACATTCTGGACCTCACCGACGCCTCCATGGGCTCGCGCGGCGATGCCGACACCCGCAGCGCCGAGGCCTCAAAGGCGGCGCGCATCCTGGGCGTGGAGGCACGCCACAACGCGGGCCTGCGCGACGGATTCCTGGTTCCGCATGACATGCAGGCCATCAGCCGCATTGCCGCCCTGCTGCGCGAGCTTCGGCCGGCGATAATCCTAGTCCACCCGCCCGTAGATCGCCACCCTGACCACGAGGCCGCCTGCCAGCTGGTGCATGAGGCCGTATTCAAGGCGGGGCTCGCCAAGTTTCCGCTGGACGGTATTCCCTTCCGGCCAGCGCGGGTCTTCCATTACCAGGGCCTCCGCTCGGGAGAGCCCGACTTCGTGGTGTCAGTGGACGATTTTTGGCAAATTCGGCATCAGGCCCTGGAGGCCTATCCGTCCCAGTTCTTGCCGCAGGCGGGCACGGCCACCACCATCGCCTCGCAGGAGTTCCAGGACTTCCTGGAGGCGCGCTCCGTCTATCTCGGCGCGCGAGCGCGCTGCCGCCGGGCCGAGGGCTTCACCTGCGAGGAGATCCCCGAGGTCGGAGATCTCTGTTCACTTTCGCGCCAGCTTCCCTGACAAAATCCGTCAGCGAATTGTCGTGGCCCCGGGCAGGAAGCCCGCATGCCGCAGCGGCTGATCGACGATGGACCACTCGTCAAAGCCCAGGTTGACCCCAAAGGTGAGACGCTGAGCGCCCGTGGGCAAGCTCTTCCAGGGAAGGCGCAGTTCTTCCTGGTGAATGCCGGCCACCGTACGCAAGGCGCGGGCAAAATTCACCGAGAGGCAGAGCGGATAGCTCGCGTGAATGCGCCCGGAAAGCGAAAGTCCCCAGTCGAGCGAGACACCCATGGAATCGGACTCGGGCTTCCAGAGCGGCTTGCTCCAAGCGGCACCAGCCCGCAGAGCACCGTTCACCAGCAGGCGATCACCGTACCAGATCCCTAAGCCCCGATCAATCTCCCACAGGGGAAGACGCGTAGCGATTGCGCCCCAGACGGCATGCGTCCCTTGGAAGAGCCGCGTGTCGCGCGTCCTGAGGCTTGGATAACCGGGAAGCGAGAAGCTCTCGTAGAAGAAATCATTCAGTCGCGTCGAGTCGGAGGGACCGGACCAGGACGCCACAGAGGCGGCATCCCCCTGCAATTCTAAGGTCTGGTCGGGATAAAGGGGATTGCCGAAAGCTAGGCGCGCCTGCGCCGCCACGCGCTGCACCTTCCAAGCGCTGGACTTAGCGGTAATGGCACCGTTGGCGTCCTGCTCAAAGACCTCGCTGGAACTTCCCGTGCGCATGACATCGGCAAAGTCCGTTGACCACTGAGCCCGCAGCATCAGGCCGCGCGGATCATCGTCCACCCCCATGGGGGCGTCGGTGCGGTCGTAGTAGGTCCAGAAGAGCGTGGGCGAGACCGACTGGTAGCCGGTGTAGCGCAACGGCACCTGATACATGTCGTAGTCGTAGCGGGTCCAGGAGAGGTCAGCGTGGAGCTTCTGATTCTCGGTGAGGCTGTAGCGGGCACCTGCAGAAACCTGCATCAGATGCAGCGTGAAGTCCTGCCGCGAGTGGAGCGTGTCGCGATCGCCCAGCGTCGTGAGGGTGTCCTCGCCGTGCATGTCCTGGTAAAGGCCCTGAAGCGTGAGGGTCGGAGGGAAGCTTCGGTTCTCCCAACCGGCCAAGATCATCTTCTCCTGGCGCGGATTGACAAAATTCGGCTGCCCTGGGCCGATGAAGCCAATGCCGCGGGTGAGATCTAGCAGCAGCATCCCGTAGGCCATGTTGCGGCGAACCGGATCCAGGAGCTGCACGCGCGCGCCGCCCATGGCCGACCAGTGCGACTCCCCTTCCGGATAGAGGAAAGAAGCGCTCTTCTGAAAATAGGCGAGCGGCGTGAGCAGGAAGCGGTCGGGAACGGCGCTGTAAGGCATCTCGCGCCCCTCGAACTCGTAACTCTGCTCCTGCGGCGGGGGCGGCAGGGAATCGGGACGCCGGGCCGGACGAAGCGAAAGCGGACGGAGCGAATCGAGCAGCCACAGCCCGAACCCCGAGGCGTCGTAGCCGGCAAAGGCCAGGCGCGTCCCGTCAGGAGAGGCTTCCGGCTCGAAGGCGCCGCCAACGACGCTGGTGAGCTGCGCCAAGCTGTCATTAGACAGATCCTGTCGATAAATGTTGTAGATGCCGGTGCGATCGGAGGAGAGATAAAGGCTCTTTCCATCGGGCGCAAAGGCCGCATCCCGCCACTCGGAAAGTGAATCACCCAAGCGACGACGAGAGCCGTCGCGCCCGATCAGATCGCAGCGTCGGATCTTCCCATCGAACCAGTCCACCGCGAAGCTGCGACCGTCGGGACTCCAGCGCACCCCGAACACCGTCCCGAGAACTCCGGTGTCGCCAGCCGGAAAGACCTGGCGGCCATTCCCAAGAGGCAGCTCCAAACCATCGGCCGTCACCAGTTCCACCCGGAAGCGCCGCGTATCGCGCACCACCACGGCCAGGGTGTCGCGCGAGGGGGAGAGTTCAGCAAGCGAGGCGTGCCAGGTTCTGGTGATCTGCCGATGTTCCTTGGTGGCCGGAGCCTTCAACTGACCGTCCTTGTGCGAAAGCGGCGCCATCCAGGCATCCAGCACATGCCGATCCTGGGCATCGCTCTTGCGCCCCGAGACGTAGTAGACGCGGCGGGCCGCCGTGTCTAGGCTGAAGCGTCCGCGGATAGCCGTCGCTACCATCCAACGGCGATGCGAAGAATCTTTGGCGGTGTCGCGGAAATCGTATCCCCAGAGGTTGTTGCCCTCGTCAGCGCCCGGATTCGACGAAAAGAGGAGAGTGTCCTTGCTAAGCCAGCGAGGATGTCCAGTATTGTAGGCATCCCCGACCAGCCGTCGTCCTTCCAGAAGCGGCCGCGCCGAATCGCGTTCGGCCTGGGCGTGCGCCGTCACAGCGCTCTTCCATTCCCGCCACAGCGAATCGCCGCTAGTGCCCTCGATATGTTTCCAGGCCGCCCCCCACTCCTGTGGCAACGGGCTTCCCAAGGAATGCCACCACTTGGGAATAGTCTCAGCGCCGCGCGTGGCCTCCACGTAGCGCATCATCGAAAAGCCCTGATTGTAGACTACCCGTTCGAAGTCCACTCCAGTTCCCGAGAAGACCGACATCCGCTCCCAAGGGCGCAGCGAATCGGCAAGCGCCGCCGAGCGCTCGATCATCTGCCGATGCGTGTCCCAATGGTCGCCTCCCATGCGCGCAGAACTCCACTGGGCAGTTCCTTCGGCAAGCGCCATCGAGTAAGGATTGAGGGACCAGAGTCCCCAACCTCCAGCCGAGATGCGGCCATTCGAAGCGTCACCGAAACCGACCTGTAGCTCGGAAAGCCACGGTCGGACTTTGCTGGAGGCCTGGATACTGGCAATGTGGGAGAATTCGTGGGCCACCACGTCGCGAATCCAGTCGTGAGTGCCGCGGAAAGCAAAACCCAGGTCGCTCGACCAGATGGACATGGTGGCAAGGCTTGCGATGGCCCAACCATTGGAATAATCCTCGTCCTGGACGACAAAGTCGATGCGTCCGGGCGTGGTTCCGTAGAAGTCCACCAGCTCCGGATAAACCGCCTCGGCGCGGGCCGCGCAGGCCTGTGCAACCTCGCGCAAGCCCTGACGATAGTGGAATCGAAAATGCGGCGTTTCGGCCGAGAACCACGCCTCTTCAGGGTGATTGCGGTCTTGATCTTCAGAAGAATACGCGGACACCTGGACCGCCGCAAGCAACAGAAGCAGAGAAAGCCAAATCCTCACGACACCCCCACAAACTGTCGCCGCACAGCGCCGCGCACCTGTGGCAATTTACCAAGGTCGCATGGCGCGCATCAAGATCCGGGAATGACGCCCGTCGGCCAGTCCACCTGCAATAGGTAACCGTCAGGAACTAGATCCAGTTTCCAGCTCTCCCCAATGCTTCCCTTGGCATCCAGCAACCGAACCGTTCCCGAGGGCGACCAGCTGGGAAGACAACCTTCGATACGATCGGTGCGCCAAGAAATGTTTCCCACCAACTTAGGGAGCGCCTGGTAGGCAATCGTCCCGAAGTGGGCAAAGAGGTCTTTCTTGAGCTCGGCACGCTTGGCTGCCGGAGTAGACGTCCACTGCTTCCAGAGCTTGGGATCATGAAGACGAACCGTCACCATAGCGCAGGACGAGACGGTCTTCCAGCTGATTTCACCTGTCGATCCCGTCAGCAGCCACGTCTTGCCAGCCGCCTTGCCCTTGGAGCCGAGTTTCAGGGTGAAGTCATCTAGGTCGGATTCCTTGAGCCCTCCCCAGCGCGGCGCCTCGCTGCGCAGCGACGTGGTCGGCTTATTGCGCCGCTCCGCACCATAGCCGTTGGAATTTAGGAACGCGGCCCACTCCCGGCCGGAGATGCGAATCTGCGGCCCACGTGCCGAACGCTGCAGCAGAGCCCCAAAGCTCTTGTCGGGAGTCACGAAGTAGATCAAGCCCTTGGCGTTGTCCATGGCTTGGTAGGGGAAGGGCGTTCCTTCGGAACGGCGCACCAGCTTGAAGCCAGAAGCCTTGCTGTCAAGGATGCGCCACAGCTCCTCCTTGGTCCAAGGATCCTTGCCCACACGCACCCAGCGTTCCTCTACCGCCTTGCCTGCCCTAAAGAAGGCATGCAGTTCCATCTTCACGTCCCCGAAGGTGGCTTCGCGCTTCAGCTTCCAGATGCGCTCCTGGGCATCGATCAGCGTGTCTCCGGCAGCAACCGGCGGCCCGTAGGCCGAGACGTAGCTGCTGTAGCCACCGCCCAGTCCAGGAAGCACCGTCTGGGCACCGGCAAGTCCGGCAAGCAACAGCGAAAGTCCGAGGCAGCGCATGTTCACGAGAGCGTGTCCTTTCCTCCCGCCCAGGAGCAGAGGGCGGTCTTCACGAAGGCAATTTCTTTTTCCACGTACGCTTCTTCGGCCACGAAAACTGGCCAGAAAGTCTCTCCCTGATGCCGCACAGTCTCTTGCGAGCCGGGCAGAAAGAAGACCGCATCCCCCTCCTTCACCGGCTGGTAGTCGCGCCCCAGCAGATCCTTGTGAAGCAGTCCACAGACCTTGCATTGGGCGTCGCGAGGAAATTCCACCTCATCGCCTTCCAGGTAGAGCGGAAAATCCGTTTGCCGCAGCGGCGCCACCGGATCAAAATCTGCTGGCAGAGACGAAAGGCGTTCCAGAATGTCGCGCGTCTGGTTGCGAGCCGCTTCGTAGGCCCAGTGCGGCGAGGTTCCGTGGATAGCGCAACCGATCTCCAGGGTGATTTCGTCAGTGCCGAGCGAAGGCACGAAGACGTTGCTCGCAAGCGTCTCGGGAGTATGATAGATGCGCACCAGATCAGGATCCTGTTGCCATGCCTGCCAGCCGAGATACCAAGGCCAGGGGTGAGGATTGGTGAGGATCCAAGAGACGCCCATGGCACCAGTGGTGTTGTGCAAATCGATCAAGAGGTCGTAAGGGCGGCCATCGGGGCGAAGTTCCTGCGAGAGCTTCCAGGCACGGCGCTGCTCGTAGAGGGGAGCCGTGGGCGAAGCCTCGGGGAAATGTTCTCCGAAGCAGCGATTGAGGTCACGCTCCACGTAGCGGCGGTTGATGCGGATGGCTTCGGGGTTGCCAAAGAACGTATCAATCTCCAGCCCTGGAAAGCGCCAGTTCTCGGGATGATTGCGAATTTCCTCGACGACGAGGACTCCCCCACGTTCGTTGCCGTGGGTGCCTCCGACGATGGCGATGCGAGTTGGTCTAGGCATCCCTGCCAAAATAGACTTCCCGGCGCTCTTTCCGGGCGTTGACGACAAGGACCAGTGCCCAAAGTGCCACCGGAAGCAGGGCATCGGGAGAAAACGTCCCAACCTGGAATGCATTCCAAAGCGGTGCCCCCACCTGAATGAGCGCAAGCAAAGCGGCAGCTCCCCACGCCAAGGGGAAACGACGGAACCAGGAGCCCGCCACTACGGCAAGCAGGGGAATCACTTGCACCAGCGATGTCGAGCGCCAGAGCACTGCGGGCATCTCTGCACTGCGCAACGATAATGCGAAAAGGACCGCCCCTGTCAGGAACAGGGTACGGTCCTTTTTGACGAATTCTGCCACCGAGGTTAGTAGCGGAACCAGAAGTACTTGAGCGCGAAGTTCACGCTCCAGCCGTTGGCCGTAGCCAACTCCTGGTTGCCCGACCCCATCACCGAGATGGGGAAGGAAAGCTCCGCCGAGAAGTCTCCGAAAAGATTGGCGTCGATGCCAGGAGCCACCACGAAACGGTAGGAACCCTCGGCTACCTGCACGTCATTTTCGGTGTACTTGCCACGGCCTTCATACTGGAAAGCCAAGTAGGGGCGGTACTTGCGTTCCACAAACTCGCCCTGCAAGCGCAGATAGCCCGACCAGTTGTGCTGCTGATCGATGCGTCCGTTGACGGCCGGCAGATTGTAGCCGAACAGGAAGTTGGACATCACCGTGAAGCGGTCATTCCAAGTGTAGTCCCACAGGATACCCATGTTGACCTGGCCGTCGCCATGCGTGTAGGCATCAGAGCCGACCGGCAGGTAAAGACCAAAGTAGCCACCCAAGCCCCACGGCTCGTAGGCGCTCTTGATGCCCAAGGAAAGATCTCCGACACCGGAGGAAACCATCGTGGAATCGCTTGTCGGCTTCTGGCGCTGAGCCGAACCGCTAGCCATGTAGACCGGCAATTCCAGAACAGCTTCCGTGTTGGCCACGAAGCCATGCCGCACTTTCAGGCTGAACTGATTCATCGACGGCGCATTGGCGAAATCGGTGGCATCGGACCCGGTGCGGAATCCGGCGCTCTTGCCAGAAGTGTCCTTTGATGCGTAGTAGCCGGAGGAGCTGACATGGCTCACGCCCAGCTCGAACTGAAGCGCGGAGTTGCGGATAGGAAGATAGGGATCCATCGTGGCCACGGGAAGCAACCAAGTCGGATCGCTCGCAGCAGACGCCAGCGAAGCCGCCGCCAGAACCGGAAGGACCAATGCTTTGGACAAACCACTCATCACTTAGTCTCCTGCCTTATAGGGCTTCCGGGACGTGAGTCCCTCGGGCGTCACTTCAATCCACAATTTTTCGCCACCCGTCGTGGTCGCAGCAAAACGGAAAATGCCATCAGTGGTTTCCGGATCTTCCAGTTCCTGGAACCATTGAGCCCCCGTCAGTGGCTCTTCACGCTGGATGTCGACATAAGTATAGCGGCCAAGTTTGTCTTTCGCTTGGATTAAATCGCGTCCTTCAAAATGGAAAACCGTGTTTCCCAACCCGGCATAGAGCTTTGAGAAGATTTCTTCGCCGCCCTTGGCTTTGACGAGATTGCAGCCTTCCTTCTGGCAGGCCTTAAAGGCAGGCTCGCCGTTGACGGTCTGCAAAGGTCCTACCGAATCGCTCTGAAGCCCCTTTCCCAGAGGGCGCCCCTTCTTGACGTCGATATTTCCCCACTCGCCGGCCGAAGTCTTGCCCCACACAGCCCCTTGGGTTCCCGAGAAGTAGATCCCCTTCACATCCGTGAGAGGTCCCAGGCCTACCGGGCGCTCCTTGTCGGCGTCGAACCAATTGCCGTTGGAAAGCAGGTAAACGTTGCCGTCGCCTGCCGTGTAGTCGGCAATGACGGAAGACTGCCAAACATCCGAAACAGGCTTGCCCTTAGGAAGCTTGATCACGTTCTGCTGCCCTTGGGTGTTGGTGGCCACATAGTAATAGCCGTCGTCAAACTTGCGGATGCGGCTGATCTTCTGGTAGTAGCCGCCCTTGTACTTGCCGCCTTCCTTGGCATCGACCCAAGCGACGCTGGAGCCGGACTTGACCTGGACGAAGACGCGCCCTTCCACCGCCGAAGGATAACCGAGCTCCTCGAACCAGGAACTGAAGACGAGATCTCCAGTGGCTGGATTGAGAAGATTCATCCCCCCCTTTTTGGGGTTCTGAACGACCGTAAAGAAGGTCTTGAGCCCCTTTACGTGGCCTTTGGCCTTATAGTCGCCAATGGAGTTGGAGTACTTGTCCAACGCTTTCCAGAGCTCTTCCTTGAGGCCATCGCCCTGATAGTCGCGCAGCACGATCTCACCGTCGTCATAAACGCCGTTGCCGTTGGCATCCTTGAATTCGGCACCAGCATACCCCAGAAACTTGAGATATTGGACGGCTTCCTCAGCTGCAGCTCGGTTCATGGTTCCCAAGCTGAAGTCCTTTGCCCCCGCGACGCCGGCCAATCCGACCAGCAAAATCAGCGAGAAATGCTTCATCTTATGCCTCCAGGACGATTTCGACCTTGACGGTCTTCTTGCTTTGCTCGACGGGGATCACGTTGCCGATGATCTCCTTGCCGTCCACCAGCATCTTCTTGACGCCAGTGCACACGCCGCCGGGATTCTTCACCGAGATCTCGTAGGTGGTACCGCGGAACTTGCGCACCACGTCAAAGCCCTTCCAACCCTTGGGAATGCAAGGATCCACCTTGAGGCCTGTGTAGTCGGGCTTGATGCCGAAGATTCCCTGCGAGACCACCACGAAGGTCCAGGCCGCCGTGCCGGTGAGCCAGGAGTTCTTGGCCTCGCCGAAGCAGGGAGCGTCCTTGCCGGCGGTCATCTGGGCGTACACGTAAGGCTCAGAGCGGTAGGTGTCGATCTGCTCTTCCTTGGAGGAGGGGCAGATGGAGTGGTAGTACTCAAGCGCACGATCGCCCTCACCCAGGAGACACCAGCCCAGATGGATCCAGGTGTTGTTGTGAGAAAAGATGCCGGCGTTTTCCTTGACTCCGGGAGGATAGCTCGAGACTTCGCCCAGCTCCTCGTGGTAGGTGGAGTAGGGAGGCTGCTGGAGCACGATGCCGTTCTTGGTGTAGAGCCACTTGTGGACCGACTCAAGAGCTTGACGAGCGCGGCCGTTGTCGGCGCCGGCGCCACCCAGGACGCACCAGCCCTGGCTTTCGATGAAGATCTTGCCTTCCTCGTTGGCCTTGGAACCCACCACATGGCCTTCGGCATCATAGGCGCGAGTGTACCACTCGCCGTCCCAGGCGACCGCCTCGACGGTGTCGAGCATGGTCTTGCGACTGGCGGCAATGCGCTCGGCGTCGGCCTTCTGGCCCAGGAAGTCGTAAAGCTCCGAAAGCTCGCGGGCGGCGTACAGGAAAAGTCCAGCGATCATCACCGACTCGGCCTTGGAGCCGTCTACGTCGCCGGCGCACTGGAAGGACTCGTTGGGCTCGGTGGAGTGGCAGTTCAGGTTGAGGCAGTCGTTCCAGTCGGCATGTCCGATCAGCGGCAACCCGTTGGGGCCGCGCTTTTCCATGGTGTAGCGGATCGATGTCTCCAGGTGATGGAGCAGCGTCTCCTTCTGGGCATCGCTCGAATAGTTCTTGTCGGCATAGCCGCAAGGCGCGTCCAGGATGCTCTTGTCGCCCGACTCCTTGATGTAGGCGCAGGTGGAGAGCACTAGCCAAAGGTGATCGTCGTAGAAGTCGCCGCCGATGTCGGCATTGCCCTTCTTGGTGAGGGGCTGATACTGGTGGAAGCAGGTGCCGTCGGAAAGCTGGGTGGCGGCGATGTCCAGGATGCGCTCGCGGGCGCGGCCGTGGATCATGTGGACAAAGCCCAAAAGATCTTGGTTGGAATCGCGGAAGCCCATGCCGCGGCCAATGCCGGTCTCGTACATGGAGGCCGAACGACTCATGTTGAAGGTGGCCATGCACTGGTACTGGTTCCAGGTGTTGGCCATGCGGGTGGCGTGCGGATCGGGACTCTGGACCTGGAAGTTCGAGAGGTTCTCGTCCCAGTAGGCCTTGAGGCGAGCAAAGGCATCCTCGACAGCACCGGGCTTCTGGTACTTCGCCAGAATTTCCTTGCCGGCGGCCTTGTTGATCACTCCGGGAGCCACGAAGCGCTCGCCCTTGAAGCCGATCAAGTCATGGTCCACATAGGCAAGGATGAAAGCGAAAGTCTCGCTCTGCCCAGGCTTCAGGGTAAGGCTCACTTCGTGGGAGCCGATCGGGTTCCAGCCGAAGGCGACGCTGTTGGTGCTCTTGCCGGCAAAGGGCACCTTGGCCTCGTGAAGACCTTCGTGAACGCCCACGAAGGCGTCGCGCGAAGTGTCGAAGCCGCTGATCTCGCGGGTGCAGGCAAACAGCGTGTAGTGGTTGCGGCGCTCGCGGTATTCGGTCTTGTGGTAGATGGCCGAGCCCTCGACCTCCACCTCGCCGATGCTGTAGGTGCGCTGGTAATTGGTCATGTCGTTAAGCGCCTCGTAGAAGCAAAACTCCTGGTAGGAGTAGATCTTCGGGGACTTTTCGACCTTGGACTTGTTGGTGACGGTGATCTGCCAGAGTTCGAGGTTCTCGCCCGGCGGAACGCACATCTTCTGCACGACTTCGAGTCCATCCTTTTCGCCCAGAATGGTGCTGTAGCCGAGACCGTGACGGCACTCGTACTTGTCGAGCTTGGCCTTGACCGGCTTCCAGCCCGGGTTCCAGACCGAGCCTGCATCGTTCACGTAGAGGTAACGACCGCCCATGTCATAGGGCACGTCGTTGTAGCGGTAGCGGGTCAGACGACGGAGCTTGGCGTCCTTCCAGAAGGTGTAGCCGCCGGCCGTGTTGGTGCAGAGACCGAAGAACTCATCCTGGCCGAGGTAGTTGAGCCAAGGCAGCGGAGTATCGGGACGGGTGATGACATATTCGCGCGTCGCGTCTTCAAAGTGCCCGTAGGGATTCATGCAGCCAGCCTCTGTCAGGACGAAGGTGATTCGGTCGCGGAGCCCGCCTCCCGCGAAACTCCCGCAAAGCCAGGAAATGTACTCAAGAATCTTGAATTCAGGACAACGAGACGGCGGCATTTTGCGGGGCTGTTTTTTACATGGCCCCGCTCACACCGGTGTGTGCCCGACAACAGCACCAACCGAAGCCCACCTCACCCCGCCCCTGCGGGGCACCCCTCTCCTACTGAACGCAGGAGAGGGGGCAACACCAACGTAGTGCCGCTGCAAATGAGCAACAAAGCAACAGCACCCAATGTCTTACCTGCCTGAGACACGCAAAGCCACTTTGCCACCAGCCGGACGCGGAGTCGCAGCCTAATCAGGGATCCAAGGGTGGAGCGCCTGCAAATACCGCTCAAGCACGAAGCGGCACCAGACAGAATTTGGCACCCCACGCGCCAGGGATGCCGGCCTTTGGCCCGGGACACCGCAACCCCAAATCCGGCGTAGGGGCGAGGCATGCCTGACCCTGGAACCGAAAGGGGGTGAGGAGGCCCGGCAGGCAGCCCGGTGCCCCGCTAAGGGGCAGGCGCCCGATTCAAGCACACACCACACAAATGAAGTCAGTTATGAAGGCACCGGAGCGAGAAGCCGTACGACTTGTAGTTGCCGCTGTGGTGCTCCACATAGAGGTATCCGCTGCTGAAGCTCCGGTCCCAAGCGTATATACCATTCTCGGTGGATGACCAGAAGAACGTGCTGTTGCCAAAGTTGACGAACGACCCATCATCGCTGTGATTGCCCGCAGGCAGAACCGAAAAGCCGTACTTGTCCGTACCGTTTCCATGTGTCCACGTACAGCTCTTACAACTATCCCACTTACTCGTCGAACTGAGCTTGACCCGGGCGCTATCGTAACCGACGTAAGCAACCAAAGTGCCCCATTCCGTATCACTTGGAACATGCCAACCGCTCGGGCAGACCCCCTGAACACCGCTCGGGTTTGCGGCACTGGAAGACGTTCCCGCCATCACCTCAGACCACGTATATAGGCGGCCATACGTCGCGCATTTCGACAAGGAATCGTTGTAGCAAACTCCAACCGTATCGGCCTTGCCTGACGTGTTTCGGTAATTCAGATTCTGAGCCATCCACGTCTGAGTCCCGATCGTCACGTATTTGTACGTCTGGCCATCGCGAGAATCCGTGAAGTGATTCGTGTCGTTCGTGACCACCACAGAATCGCTCGACGCACGAAGGCACCGGAGCGAGAAGCCGTACGACTTGAAGTTGCTGTTGTGGCGCTCCATATAGAGGTTGCCGTTGCTGAAGCTCCGGTCCCAAGCACACGAACCGCTCTCGGTGGATGACCAGAAGAAACTGCTGTTGCCAAAGTTGACGAACGGCCCATCATCATAGGTGTGATTGCCCGCAGGCAGAACCGAAAAGCCGTACTTGTCCGTACCGTTTCCATGTGTCCACGTACAGCTCTTACAACTATCCCACTTGCTCGTCGAACTGAGATTGACCCGGGCGCTATCGCGACCGACGTAAGCAACCAAAGTGCCCCATTCCGTATCACTTGGAACATGCCAACCGCTCGGGCAGACCCCCTGAACACCGCTCGGGTTTGCGGCACTGGAAGAAGTTCCCGCCATCACCTCAGACCACGTATATAGGCGGCCATACGTCGTACAATTCGACAACCAATCGTTATAGCAAACTCCAACCGTATCGGCCTTGCCTGACGTGTTTCGGTAATTCAGATTCTGAGCCATCCACGTCTGAGTCCCGATCGTCACGTATTTGTACGTCTGGCCATCGCGAGAATCCGTGAAGTGATTCGTGTCGCCCGTGACCACCACAGCGCTCGAGGTGTCGAGAACCGTGATGATCCCGCTCTGTGCATAGCTCGTGATCGGCTTGCGGAAACGAATCGTGCCATTCAATGAAAAGAGAAGAGTATCGATCGTGTCCAACGCCACGCTGGAGCTGCGAGCCAGGGCGGCAACAGAAGCCGTAGCAACAGAAGCCACAGGCTGCGAATGACCGAGAAGATCGTGGCCCTCGTAGCGCAGCAAAATGTGACCATCCTGAACAGAGAGGTGCGAGGTGCCGGAAACTGCCGTCGTACCGTGACGACCAGCGATTCCCGTCACGGCACCGTTCAGTGTCCACGAACCGTCCGACAACGTGGTCGTTGGAGATAGCCCGCCCTTGGCAAGCGAGACCACCACATTGGACAGACCTTTCTGCGTTGCACTATCGACAACGGTTCCCGAAAGGGAAACGTCCACAGCGTGAGCCGAAAGAGCCGTTGCTAGGCCCAGTAAAGCCACTCGCTTTATGAGTTGCATATCAGTCCTTAGGAAATTTGGAACAGATCTCATCGAGGGAGGAATCCTCATAACGGCAATTTTAGAACAATTTTGAAGACATTACCACCACACGCAGCAAAACAAAAAGGCCCGTTCCCGGTGTGGGAAAGGGTCTTTGGACAAATTCTGTCAAAACCGATCAGACGGGCTTGGGGCGACTTCCGGGTTTCACCAGTTCCAGCCCCTGCTGGCACATCGGGCAGGCGTCGGGCTGGTAGGTCACCAGGTCCATCTGCAGGAGGCTCGTGAGCGGCAGGCGATGTTTCCAGTTGCCGGCGCTGCGGTCCACGATGCAGGCCAAGGCCACCACTTCGGCACCGATCTCATTTGCCAGCACCTCGATCTCGCGGATCGACTTGCCGGTGGTCACGACGTCCTCGCACAGCACCACTCGTTCGCCCTTGAACAGATCCTGTCCACGGCGCAGCGTCATGGCCCCGTCCACGCGCTCGGCGAAGATGGAGCGCACGCCGAGCTGGCGCGCCAACTCGTAGCCCACCAGAATGCCGCCCAGGGCCGGCGCGAAGACCACGTCGGGCTTGAAGGCGGTAAGCTTTGCAGCCAAGTCCTTGCAGAAACGCTCGCAATGGACCGGATGCTGAAGCACCCGAGCGCACTGCATGTAGTTGGGGCTGTGGAGTCCCGAAGAGAGCTGAAAGTGCCCCTCCAGGAAACCCTTGGTCTTGTGGAAGATCTCTGCGATCTCGGCGGCTTTCATCGCCATCTCAGAAGCGGATCACCCGGGTGCGGATCACGTCCGCGCTCTTGGCGACCGCGTCCACAGCGGCTTGAGAAAGATCACCGGCAACGTCGACGAGAGCGTAGCCAGCCTTCTTGCCGCTCTTGGCGGCAATGGCGGAAGCCGAGATACCGGCAGCCGAGAGGGCGGAGTTCACGCTCGCCATGGCGTCAGCAACGGGCTTCAGCACGACGGCAAGGCGGGCCTTGGTGCCGGCAGCAGGCGCAAGCTCAACAGCCGGGAAGTTGACCGAGTTCACGACGTTTCCGAGAGTCAGGTAACCCTTGAGTTCGGCCACGGCCATGGTAGCGCAGTTCTCTTCGGACTCTTCAGTGGAAGCGCCGAGGTGAGGCGTGCAGGTGACCTTGGCGTGCTTCACGAGCGCCTTGCTCGGGAAGTCGCAGAGGTACTTCGCGAGCTTGCCCGCGTCGAGGGCGGCGATCACGTCGGCTTCCTTGACGATGGGGCCGCGCGAGTAGTTGACCAGAATGGCTCCGTCCTTCATGTTGGCAAGGAAGGCGGCATCGACGGTGCCGCGCGTGGCGTCCATCAGAGGAATGTGAACGGTGAGGAGATCAGCGGCAGCGGCCACTTCGGCCATCGACTTCACCATCTTGGCCTCGGGCGCAAGCTGATGAATGTTGTCAATCGAGGGGAACGGATCGAAGGCGACCACGTCCATGCCGTGCTTGATGCCGAGGTTTGCGACCAGGATGCCGATCTTGCCGAGGCCGATGACGCCCAAGGTCTTGCCGGCGAGTTCGGAACCGGCGAACTTGCTCTTGCCCTTCTCCATGGCGGCATCGAGATCCTTGTCGGTCTCGACCGTGTCGGCAGTCGCCTTGGCGAAGGCAATGCCCGCCAGGATGTTGCGCACGCCGGCGCCCATGGCGGCGAAGACGAGTTCGGCAACGGCGTTGGCGTTGGCACCGGGGGTGTTGAAGACGCACACGCCAGCCTCGGCGGCCTTGTCCACGGTAATATTGTTCACACCGGCGCCGGCGCGAGCCACGGCCAGGAGGCCGGGATAGGTGTCGGTGTCCAGCTGGGCGGAACGGACCAGGATGGCGTCGGGAGAGGAGAGGCCATCGGCGACTTCGTAGTCGGATCCGAAGAGCGCGAGTCCCTTCGGGCTGATCTTGTTGAGAGTGGCAATCCGGTAGCTCATAGTTTCCTCCGAATGAATGGTGGCCGCAAAGATAGTCGTATCGAGGCTGGGCGCCAATCGCCGCTCAGGCCCCAGGTTCCCAGAACTCGATGGCGTATTGGTAGCCCTGCTCAACCAGGAAAAGCTGGCGGTGCATGGCGAAGTCCTGCTCGCGGGTGTCGCGCGTGACCACCGTGTAGAACGAGGCGGCGCGTCCGTCGGACTTGGGACGCAGGATGCGGCCCAGGCGCTGGGCCTCCTCCTGACGGCTGCCCCAAGTGCCAGAAATTTGGATCAGCACCGAGGCGTCGGGAAGGTCGATGGCGAAGTTGCCCACCTTGGAGACGATGAGCTGGCGGATGATCCCTTCGCGGAAGCGCGAGTAGAGCACCTCGCGCTCGCGCTGCGGCGTGGCGCCGGTGATGAGCGGCACGTCCAGGTGCTCCGAGAGATCCTTGAGCTGGGACAGATATTGTCCAATGATCAGGATGTTCTCGCCCTCGTGCTTCTCCAGGAGTTGCTCTACGAGGTTGGTCTTGAGCGGATTTTCGCTCGCCAGCCGCATCTTCTCGCGCTCGCCGGCGTCGGCGTACTTGACGTACTGCTCCAGCGGCTGGGGAATGCGGTACTCGGCGCAAGTGGCCGAGGCGATCCAGCCCCGGCTTTCCAGCACCTTCCAAGGCACGTCGTAGCGCTTAGGGCCGATCAGCGAGAAGACGTCAGCCTCCTTGCCATCTTCACGCACGAGAGTGGCGGTGAGTCCCAGACGGCGCATGGCCTGCACTTCGGCCGAGACGCGGAAAACCGGCGCCGGCAGCAGGTGGACCTCGTCATAGATGATCAGGCCCCACTTGTGGTCTTTGAAGAGCGAGAAGTGCGGGAAGTCAGATTCTTTGTCGGCGCGCCAGGTGAGGATCTGGTAGGTGGCCACCGTGACCTGGCGAATTTCCTTGTTGAGCCCGGTGTATTCGCCCACCTGCTCGGGCAGAAGTTCGGTCTTGTCGAGGATCTCGTTGATCCACTGGCGAACAGCCACCACGTTGGTGGTGAGCACCAGGGTGCGGGTCTGGCACAACGCCATGGCGGCGATGCCGACGATGGTCTTGCCGGCGCCGCACGGCAGCACCACGGTACCGGCGCCGCCCCGCTCGGAGCCGGCGGCGTAAAAGATCTCAGCGGCCTCTTGCTGGTAGTCGCGCACTCCAAAGGGCTTTCCGCTCTTGGTCTCGGAACGCAGCCGCACGGCCAAGGGCTCCCCAATGGAATAGCCGGCCAGATCCTCGACGGGAAGCCCCGCCAGCGTCAGAGCCTGCTTGACATGGCCGCGATAGCGAGCATCCACCCGCAAGCCGCCTTGCGGATGCGCCTCCAGCAACCACTCGCGGGCCGCCTTGACGGTGCGCGCCTCTTTCAAGAAGAGCGGATCGTCGGCCTCCAGAACCAGATCATCGCCGCGCTTGACCAGACGCACCTGCCCATAGCGCCCCATGTACTGCTCAATCTCCCGGCGCACGCTGGTAGGCACGGGAAAGCGGGAATGCTCGTCCAGCGATTCCAGCACAGCATTGGCCGAAAGTCCGGTACTGGCGGCGTTCCAGAGCGAGAGGTGGGTGATGCGGTAGGTATGGATGTATTCGGGGCTCTTCTCGAGTTCCGTGAAAGGAGCGATGGCGTCGCGCGCCGCCGCGTAGCCAGGATGGCTGACTTCAAGCAGGAGAGTCAGGTCTCCCTGGACGATCAAAGGTTTGTCAGGGCCCATAGAATCGCGAAATTAGTCCAAGAGAGGGGGGGGTGAGGCCACAAAAAAGGCCGCACCCCGGGTTTCGGGATGCGGCCCTAGAAATGTCAGAGGAAATCAGGCCTCAGATGGTCTGGCCAGCCGAGGCGCTTTCGATGCCGTCAAAGACGCCCTCGAAGAGGGGGCTCGAGAGGTAGCGCTCGCCCGAATCGGGCAGCACCGCCACGATGGTCTTGCCGGCAAAAGCCGGGTCCTTGGCAAGGCGCAGAGCCGCCGCCACCGCGGCGCCACTGGAGATGCCGCTGAGGATGCCTTCCTCGGAAGCCAAGCGACGACCGTACTCCAAAGCCTCGGCGGAGGGAATCGCCTCGACGCGGTCGATGAGCGTAAGATCCAGCACGCCGGGAATGAAGCCAGCACCAATGCCCTGGATCTTGTGAGGACCGGGCTTGAGCGGCTGGCCGGCGAGCTTCTGGCTCACCACCGGACTCTCGGCGGGCTCCACGGCCACCACCGTGACGGCCTTCTTCTGGGTGATCTTAAGGTAGCGGGCGATGCCAGTGAGAGTGCCGCCAGTACCCACGCCAGCAACGATCACATCCACCTTACCCTCGGTGTCTTCCCAGATCTCGGGGCCGGTGGTCTTCTCGTGGATGGCGGGATTGGCGGGGTTTTCAAACTGATTGGGCAGGAACCAATGCTCGGGATCGGATGCAACGATCTCCTTGGCCTTGGCCACGGCGCCGTTCATGCCCTTCGAGCCCTCGGTAAGCAGAATGCTTGCCCCGAAGGCCTTGAGAACCTTGCGACGCTCGATGCTGAACGTCTCGGGCATCACCAGCGTGAGCTTGTAGCCACGGGCCGCAGCCACAGCGGCCAGGGCAATGCCGGTATTGCCGGAGGTCGGCTCAATGATCTGCACCCCAGGCTTAAGCACGCCGCGCTGTTCGGCATCCCAGATCAGGGCCGAACCTAGGCGGCACTTCACCGAGTAGGCAGGGTTGCGCCCCTCCACTTTGGCGAGTACGGTGGCCCCGGCTGGAGCCAAGCGGTTGAGGCGCACCAACGGCGTGCGTCCGATGGAAAGGGAATTGTCTTTGAACTGGCTCATCTCGACCTCGATGGTTGTGAACTCTTTCCTATCCCTCACATAGGGTTTATAGGAATAACTTACTGTCTCGCACCTTTCCAGTCAAGGGCAAAATGCGAAGCCGCAATGGATCTAGCACTGACGCAATCTCTTGAAACACAGAAGTACCTTTGGGAACATGCGAAACGGCGCCTGCTGCCTCCTCCTTCTCTGTGCCTGTTCCTATGCCTGGGAGCTATCCGACGTCTCCCGGTGCGCTTGGGAGCACAACCCTCGCCTCTCCGAGGATTCTGTCGGCCTGCTGCAGGCCCGCAACAACTACGACAAGGTGAAGTACGGAGCCATCCTGCCACGCCTAGAACTGGGCGTAGCCTTCGGGCCGGCTCCAGGCTTTCGCTATTCGCATGACTCGACGCTAGAAGCCACCGTCCAAAACGGCAATACCAACAAAGGAATCTACACCAAAGACTCCACCCAGCATTATGCCTGGGAACACTGGGGACCGTACTTCGGCACCCAGATCAGCGTGGCTCAGCCGCTCAACGTCCAGCAACTGCGCTCCGGACTCTCGGCGGCGAAAAGCGGCATCGCCGTGCAAGAGGCTGCCCTGGTCGGAAAACGGCAGGACTACCTCAAGGAAGCGGCCGAGTATTACTTGGGGTACGTCTTTGCCCGCACCATGATCGACATCCTGGAACCTGCCGTTCACAAGCTCGACGGGGTCGATTCCAGTCTGCAGGCGAAGCTCGACAACGATGAAGAGGACGCCAGCCAAACCGATTTGTTGCAGTTGCGAGCCAGCCGCCTGACGGCCGACAAGGGGTTGGACGAAGCCCGCACCGGATTGGAGCGCGCCGAAAAGGGACTGCGCTTCACGCTAGGCTTGCGTCCCGAAGACCCTTTGCTGATCGCCGACAAGGAAATGTTCCAGTTCGCCGACCTTCCCCCCAGAGATTCACTGCTCGCCGACCTGCGCAGCCCCGACCTGCGGCGCCTGCAGGCCGGCATCGACGCCAAGCGTGCGGTCATGGAGTACAAGAAGGCCACCATGGGCCCCATTATCGCCATCTTTGCCGACTTCAGCTACACCAAAGCCTGGGTCGCCAACCGCAACGATGCCTCCAACAAGGACGTGCTGGTCACCGACCCCATCAACTCGACCTCGGGAAGAGTCGGGCTGGGCTTCAACTGGGATCTCAATTTCTGGTCCAAGAAGCGCGACTTCATCGACGCCAAGCTGGACATGGAGGATCTGCGTCGCAAGGAGGTCTATGCCAGGCCCGGCCTGGAAAGTCAACTTTCCGAAGCTTATGCCCGTTACGAGAGCACGGGCCGACGCCTGGCCATGACCATCAAGGCCCGCAACGCCGCTGAAAGCTGGTTGAAGGCCATCGCCCTGCAGGTGGACGCCGACTCATCCCGCCAGCGCGATCTGATCACCCCTTACCAGAAATTCATCGACCTCCAGCACGAATACTGGGACGCCGTCTACCAACGCGACATGTGCATCCTGGAAGTACTGCAGAAGGCTGGCTGGCTCACGCCCAAGGCGTTGGAAGCCCGCCAGATCGACCCGTCTGGCCTAAGCGCCCCAGCTCCCGAAACGAAGGACTCCGAGGCTGCGGACACCACAGAGAAAGCCACGGACACCGAAGCGACAGAAAAGGCTACGGCGACCAATCCGACGGATTCCGGGGACGCTCCGAAGGCTGTTTCTCCGGCGGAGGAACCCAAGGACTCGGAAGATCCCTAGAATCCCTTTGACAAGGGCTTTCGAGGGGCACTATCTTTGCAAATCTGCCAACGGGACGTAGCGCAGCTGGTAGCGTACTTGAATGGGGTTCAAGAGGTCGTGGGTTCGAATCCCGCCGTCCCGATAGAAGCCTCCGGAGCAATCCGGAGGTTTTTCTGTATCATACCGCAGCGCATCTCTTTCGAGTCGCTTCGGACGTTGTCGATAGGAGCTCAAGCTCAATGAAGGCCTTGTGAAAAGGTACGGCCATTCAAATCGGCCTTTGAGATTAGCCTATTTTTGTTCAAATAACACCTCCAAACGCAGGCAATGCGTGAGATACTGTTAATCTGATGTCAAAATTGTCCAGATTCCGGCTGCTGCCACTTGGCAGGGAAGTCCCAGAAACTGTCCACGTCTTGGCAGCCGAAGTTTCCTTGGTTTCGGCCATTGCGGCCATCAGCCTCGCCGGCGTCATTTTGGCTCAGGGGGGTGGATTTCGCAGCTACGCCCCGATGCTCGGGCAATTCGTCGGCTTTATGGTCGCCCACCTGCGGGCGCGCCAGAAGAAATCCGACGCCTTCCAATTGGTTCTCGGGATGGTATGGCTCACCGTGATCCTTTTTGACGACAGCTTCATGGGCACCGGGATCACCTGGATCTTCTACATCCCCTTGTCGCTTGGCATCCTCCTCTTCCTGCCGCGCGGATGGAATCAGACGCTTTGGCTGCTCTCCATCCCCTTCGGCCTGGTGCTGGTCGGAGCCACGGATTGGACGCCGCGCATGAACCGGCTCATTCCTCATTCCAGCTACTACTTCACTCGTGCTTCCAACTTCGTCGCCGCCATTCTCACCTCCCTGTTCGCCCTGCGCTACATGATGGAGCAGCACGCCAAGGCACTTTCTAAGGCTATGGCGGCAAGTCGGGCCAAAAGCGAATTTCTTTCGCACATGAGCCACGAGTTCCGCACCCCTCTCAATGCCATCTCAGGCTTCACGGAGCTTCTGCAGCTCGATCCGACCATCCACCAGGGGAATGTCAAGGATAGCCTAGATGCCATCCACACCTCGGCCGACCATCTCCTGAATCTGGTCAATAGCGTCTTGGATCTCTCCAGCATGGAAAACGGAAAGCTGCCTCTCAATCAGGCCCCCTTTGCTCCGAAGCAGGCATTGGAGGAACTGGTCGTTACGCTAGGGCCCTTGGCCGGGTCGAAGAAGTTGGCGGTACGGCTCAGGATCGCAGGCGAATTGCCTGCTGTCGAGGGGGATCGTTTACGCTGGCTTCAAGTTCTTCTCAACATTTCGAGCAACGGCATACGCTACACCCAGAGCGGACATCTTGAGATTGACGCCACCTGGGATGCGACCGAAAAGGCCATGGTCACCAGCATCCGCGACACGGGCCCGGGAATCGCTACCGAAAAGCTGGCCTCCATCTTCGAGCCCTACACTCGCCTTGAGGAATCCAATCCGACCCAGGCCCACGGAACGGGACTGGGCCTTGCGATCTCAAAGCAACTGGTTGCGACGATGGGCGGCTCCTTAACGGTGGAGAGCCAGCTCGGCTCAGGAACCACCTTCCGATACCGGCAGCCCTTCTCAGTGGCGACAACGCGCTTGGAAGCGCCAGCAGCATCAGGGCAGCAAGCGCTGAACGCCTGCCTGGAAGGCAAGCGTATCCTCTTGTGCGAGGATACTCCGATGAACATCCACTTGGCCTCTCGGGTACTGCACCAACTTGGCGCGGATTTCGAAGTGGCGGAGGATGGACGGCAAGCCTTGGAGAAGCTGACGCAAGGGGGATGGGATCTCGTGCTGCTGGACATCCACATGCCCTTCTTCGACGGCTACGAAGTGGCCCAGCAGGTGCGCGATCCAGCATCCTCCATCCTCTGCAAGCAAGTGCCCATCCTGGCGCTCACGGCCGACGCCTCTGACGAGACGCGTTCCAAGGCGCTGGAAGCGGGCATGGACGACATCCTCACCAAGCCGTTCCGATTACCGGAACTGGCGCGACGGGCTAGTCAGCTCATCAGAACATGAGCAGCAATGGGGCATTTCTCGTCTTCGCGGCGTTTTCCGCCATTACCCTGATAAGGCAAGCGCCAGCAGCACTGAAGGACTGCTGGCGCTCGAAAGGCTACCGCAAAAGGAACGCGCCGCATCCGACCTGCGGCGAAGGGCGAGGCTATTCCACGAGCAGCTTCTGAACCTCAGGATGACCGTCCTCTCCTTGGAAGCGCAGCAAGTACACGCCTTTGGACAGGTGGCTTGTCGGCACAACTGCCGGACTTGCAGCGCTCTGCCGCGCGGAGCGGATCACGGTGCCATCGAGCGAAACGAGGGAGACGGTTCCGCTCTTGCCGTTGCCCAGGGTGACACCGTCGTCGTTCCGCACAATCTTTGGCGCGTTTGGCGCGATTGACACCGCAGGGGCGTTAGCTTGGACGGTCGCGTAGGAGAGATCAAAAGAACCCTGGCCACCACCTGCCTCGACGAGGATCTTGGCCTCGTACATCTTGCCAAGCGTCATCCCGAGGCTCGCCCATTTCTTCCAGTGCTCCGAGATGGAGATGTGCCCGCAGGTGCGCGGCGTCCTGCGGACGCTCCAGAACTGCATGAACGTGGCGTCACCGTGGATGGAAGGCTTATTGACGCGCTGGTAGGTGTAGATGTCGTAGGTTCCCCCGTCGACATCGAACGATCCCTTGGGGGTCGCACCGCCCAGAGCATTCGCATTCGGAGGCGTCGTCCAGAAGCCGTTCTCCACGATGTAGTACTCCACCAGGGGGGTGTTGGACCACCCGTAGATGCCCATGTAGGAGTAGCCGCCTCCGGTTCCCGACTTCGTGAAGTTGAAGTCGGCGGTCACGTTGCCGTAGGCGTCGTAGGTCTTGGTCTCGTTCCATTGCAGGCCAGTCCTGGCCAAGAAGTCGCCTGCATTGTTCCATTCGGCCTTGAAGGCAGCATTCTTACCGTAGACGGTCATCTTCATGGAGCCGTTGCCGTCGTGCCATAGCGTATGGTTGTTGTCTCCGGCGTTGTTATCCTGGCCGTCCGCGGTGTAGAGCGTACCTCCGGTCAGAGGGGTTGTCTGTGAGCAGGCGTCGGTCGCAGCTCCAACATACGCGGCGCACAGCAAAGACGCCGCGATTATTCCGGTAACGAGGCCTTCATGGTGATGTCTCATGTATTCTCCTTCGGTGGAAACGGGATTTAAACGGACAACAGACAAGACCGTCATCGACCCGCTGATCGATGGCGCACAGGATGCTTCCCTGGCATCCAAAAGCAACTTCAGAAACGGGATGATTGAGAATTCTTCGCGAGCGAAAACCGAGACACATAAAATCAGAGGTCACAAACCTTCCCGGAAAAATCCGGGAAGGCTCTTCGGGCAAACAGCGCCGCTCACCACCTCACCACACTTCAGCGCCGCCCTTGGAGATCAAGTGCCTGCGCACCATCGACGGCGCGCAACCGCAAATGGCCGTCCTCATTGGTGACACGCAACCGTCGTCCGGAATCCGACGAAACCGTCTCCCTGGCTGCGACGCCGGTGTTGCCAAGGAACTTCGTGGTCCCCGTGGCGATCTGCGCCTGAGCCGGAGCGACCGTCAGAATGGACAGGGGCAGCGCAGCAAGAGCACCGTTGAATGGACGGATGTGCACAAAGACCTCTCTCGTAAAGGTTATGGTCCTAAGATGAGGCCACGTCATTGATTGCGCCTCGGGAAAATGCCGCACCGCGTTGACATACATTCAACAGCATCCCAGGACTCAAGGAATCCATACAGGAGCGGTAAAGTTCTGGGATTCTTCGCAGGAAAGGACCACCAAGACGCAACCGCGAAGCGAGGCAGGAATGGGCAAGGATACCTGCTGTGGAGAAATTCTCAACATCCACGCGTCAGCGCAGATCGTCTTGATTCACTCCGTACAAGCGGATGTCGTCCAGCCAAGCCTCCGTCCCGTCGGCCAGAATGAAGGTCAGATGGGTCACGGAATCGCGCACGACGCCCCAGCCCAGGTTCTTGCTGGCCACATCGATCGGATCGAAATCGGAAGGTCGAATCTGTATGTGGTTCCAGCCGGTGCTCAAGGTGCGGCTCGTCCACGCCTTGGGACCCGAACCGTTGGTCAGATGTTCCAGGGCCATGAAGAGCTTGCCGTCGCCGTGCGCCCGGAGCACCAACGAGTCAAAGCTACGCAGATTGCGAGGGCCATTGGATAAGGCGACCGAGAACACGATGTAGTGCGGTTGGTCGGCCCGATAGGTGATGTGGACAGCCTTGCCGACATCCGCCGAGGCCACCGTACAGGACTTCAGAGAAGCGGCCGTATCTGCGGCACTGACTTGCCACCAGGCGCCATTGGGAAGGAGGGAGGCAAAGTTGCCGTCCTCAAAATCATCAACTAAGACAGAATTTGTCAAAAGCGCCACCGAGTCCGAAACGCCAGCCCACACGGCGGAGGGGTTGGAAAGGCTTACTTGGCTGCGGAATCCCCAAGACATGCGGATGGCGGACTGGGGATGGCGCAGCGAAGAGTCCAGCCGCACCAGAACCCGGCCTTGAGCAGCCGAAGAATCCCACCCCTTCACAGCGAAGGGAAGCGGCGTCCCGTCAAGCCGCTCGAAGCGCAGGTCGTGCCCATCGGAACTTGAGGTTCGAAAGTCGAAGTTTTGCGCATTGAACCGCAGCGTGGCGACCGTGACACCTGCCGGACGGTTCCAGAGAGGCAGGATCGAGTCAACGGGAAGCTTGCGCGCCGAAGCGGTATTTTCCGTCTCCACAGAATTTCCCGCCGAGGAGTCGTCGCAACCCCACAGCAGGGAACCTCCAAGCAGCGCAAGCAGAAGGACCACGAAGGAGCCTCCGCCGGGCCGACGAGGAGAATGGCGCGCGCCTTTCGGCAGATCGCCGCGTTCGAAAGACTCGAAGACACTGCACACACCTCCATAATAGCCTCAAAACGCCGATCTCCGGCGATGCCATTCTTGTGGAGGTGTTGTAAAAATCGCAAGGGCTGGCAGCACCTCCCGATCCAAACTCTGCAAGGCAATGGGGCATCGTTGATGTTTTTGCAACGATTTGCCCTCGACTAACCCGTGCATCACGGGCTTTGCAGATCTACCATAGTCTGGTGAACAGGGCTTTCGACTACCTGGACTACCGGGATATGCTCAAGGACGCCTACGAAGACGGGAAGGCCGCGAATCCGCTCTTCTCGTACCGGACGATGGCCAAGCGCCTAGGCACCGACCCGAGCTACTTGTTTCGGATCCTGCGCAAGGAGCTCCACCTGCCCGTGCGCTGCGTCCCCGACGCCTTGGATTTCCTGGGACTCTCGGGGAGAGCCGCTGAATACTTCCAGTTGCTCTTGGCCTGCGCTCGCAGCCGCGGCAAGCTGGAAAAGCAGGAGATTCTCACCAAGGCCGCAGCCTTGCGCGATGTAGAACGCCGGCGTCTGGGAAAGGGCGAGCAGGCCTTCTTTCGGGACTGGTGGGTCTCTGGAATCCGTTGCCTCCTGGAAGTGGTCGACGGAAATTCCCGCCCCGAGGAGCTAGCTGCCAGATTCCTGCCCGACGTGCCGGTCGCCGAAGTGCAATCGGCACTGGAGATTTTGCTGGAGTTGGGCTTTGCCAAGAAGGCCGCCTCCGGACGACTGCTTCTGACCGAGGCGCACATCACTGCCGGAGGCGACGAGAAGGTCGTGGCCGTGCGCCACTTCCAGAAGCAGGTGCTCGAACTCGCCAAAGAGAGTCTGGAGCGTTTTCCTCCCGAGCTACGCGATATCTCCACCCTGACCCTGGCGGTCGACCAAGAAGCCTTCGAGGACATCCGCGCCTTGCTGCGCGAATGCCGCCGTCAGATCCAGAAGCGGGTGGAGGCTGCATCCCATCCCGACCGCGTTCTCGAGCTGTCCATGGCCATCTTCCCCATCGCCCCGCCGCCGAAGTCCAAATAAGCGCCTTGTCGCGGCACCGGCCGCAAGAAGGCCTACGGCAACAGGGACTGGGCAATCCGGGCGCGGGTGGCCGAAAGAAGTTCGCCGGTCGAGACCTTGAGCAGCTTCAGGACCAGTTCGCGATCTCCGCCGCGAGCATGGAGCGCCGAAACCAGGAGGACATCGGCTCCCAGGAGCTTGCCCGTCCCCGAGACGGTGGCGGGATCCACCGCTCCGCTCCCCTGCAACGCCTGCTCGCGCAGCACGTCGCCCAGGTTGCCGCGCTCGACCACCCGCACCCGACCGGAGCGCGAGAGGCTGATGGACAGAATTTGCCCCAGCCAGGCGGCCTGCGGAGAAAGGGAGCTATCTGCGGGGCTCACAGGCAGGACGCCCAGGCGCAGGGTGTCGGGAAGCGGCAGCGGAGAAAACTCGCGCAGTTCCTGGAAGGCCTGTAGGAAAAGGGAGTTCAGCACCGAATCGCGCGGGACCGCATCGTCGCTATGAGCCTCGAACCAGCCGGCCGAGTCCACCGGAGGCACCTCGAACTGGGCGGCGATATCTTCGCGCGCAAGCCGCAGCAAGGCCGTCTCCAGCCGCTCGGAGTTCCAGTTGGAGCCGGTGTGGTGGCTCACGGCGTCGGGACGGCCGCCGTCGTTTTCGCCGCTCTCGCCTTTGGCGGTGAGGAAGACGTACTTGCCGCCACTAGCCTCAGCGATCTGGCGCAGCACCGTCTCGCCTTCCAGCGGAAGCGATCCGCAACCCACCGTGTGCAAGCGGATGCCGCGACGACGAGCCAGGTGAGCAGCATCGGCGTAGGTGAAGGTCTCGCCGTAGTCGAGGTGCGGCGGGGCGTCGGTCACCACGAACCCGAGCCGCAGTCCCTCGGCGTTCCAGGCCATGCCGTGAAGGGCCGTATCCAAGGCCGCCTGCAGGTCTTCGGGGGTGTCGCCGCCGCCGTCGGCAAAGACGCGGGAAAGGGCCTGCGAGAAGGCCTCGGCGTCCTCGGTGAAGGGAATGGTGCGGCTGATAAAGTCGTCGCCGTGGTCGCGGTACTGCACCAGCCCAAAACGCAGGCGCGGGCGATTGGGCAATGCCGTGAGGTTCATCTGCAGGATGGAGATGGCATTCTTGAGCTGGTCGATCTGGGCCTGCATGGAACCGGTGACGTCAAGCACGAAGAGCAGGTCGACCGGAAGCGAAGACGCGACCTGGCGACTGCCGCCAAGGACCACATCCAGGGTGCGCGGGCCGTCAGGCGAGATCTCCCGCCGCGCCGTCCCCAGCGGATGGGAGATTTCCAGGGAAAGCTTCGGAAGAGCCCCGATCGAATCGAGCCAGCGCGGGAAGATCAGGGCCGAGCCGTCGGCCAAGGTGACGAGCTCCTCGCGCAGTTTCTGTCCTTGCCACAGCTTCAGGTGGGCGTTGCAAAGGCCGCGCCCCTGAGCATCCACCACGCGCACGCGCACCCGCTCGCCGACGCGGGTGTCCTCACGACGCCGAGAGCCGGTGCAGGCGAGGAAGTCGAGAAAAGCAGGGTACTGGCGATTGTCATCCGAGGCGCCGGCTTGCAACCCCGAGGCGTGCGGGACCTTCGGATGCGGAGCTGGCGATGACACGGGAGAGGTCCGCACTGGAGCGGCGTCAGCCGACGAGGAGCCTTCCGAAAGGATGTAGACGGCCTTCGTCTCGCTCTTCGCACTCGCAGCTCCGCTCGTGGTCGATCTTTCCTTGGCCCGAGTGCCGGCCATGCGATCCGCACTCCCTCCGGTACCGAAGCCCGCACCGCCGCTTGCGATCATGCGATCGTCCTCGCCAGCCGCGCCGCGTCCGCCCTTCTTGACGGAACCGCCGCCGCCCGCAAGGATGACGTCGACAGTACCACCATCCTCATCGCCCCCCAGAAGGCCGTCGGAAGCCGTATTGATCGTATCATCAACATGCTTGTAGCGACGCTTCTTGGACCGAGGCTTGGCCTTGGATTTGGACTTTGTTGCCGCAACGGCGGAAGCCGTATCCAGCTTGGCTCGGACGTCTGCCTGCGGTGGTTTCGGAAGTTTCGCCCACACCGAGCGTCCGTCCGGAGCCAGAAGCTGCATCCAAGTTCCTTGGCACTTGAGGAACAGATAGGCCGTCGTCGTGTCCTCGACCTTGCGAGTCGGCTTGCCCACCGCCACACCTGCCGGCAGGGCGTTCCAAAGTCCGGTTCCCTTGGGAAGCCGCAGGCTCCATGGGGCTTCGGAGCAGACGTCTGCAAAGGCAAAGGAACAGCCGGCGAGAAGGACAAAAAGGAGGGAACGCATGAGGACTCCTTAGGTGGGATGTCCCAAAGATAGGCCCGACAGATTCATGCCGCTGCCAGATCGTACTCCACGTCCCTGCTGCTAGGCAAGGCGGAATGACGGAAGGCACTGAGGACCGCGCACAGAAACAGCCGGATGCGCAAGCGCCGCCCGCGCGATCCAGCCCGCGGGAGCCCCAGGAAGGGAGGCAATGCGCGCCGCCCCGCCCGATATTGGACAGATTCCGTCCCAAAGGTCGGCCGCGAGACAGTCAGGCCAAGGGAGGAGGCCAGACTTGAAGAGCGCTTCCTTGCGCGTCCACTGCTCCAGGAAGAGGCTGCGCCGGTCCCCAGCCGCAAGCGCCTCGATCCGGGCAGCTTCAGCGGCATGGAAATAACGACGGGACAGGGCGACTTCGTCGCGGGAACGTCCACCCAGGTCTTCCAGGTCACAACCCACCGGCACGCTGGCAACCACGGCCAGGGCACCGACTCCGCTGTGGCTCACCGAGGCAAAGAGTCCGGTGCCGGAAAGTTCGGGGCGTCCTTCGGAAGAGACATCCAGAGGAACATCGCATGGCAGGAGGGAAAGAATCTCACCCGCCAACCGCCGCAGCAAGGTGCGTCCGAGTAGGAATTCGGATCGTCGCCGCTCGGAGAAGGATGCGGCCAGCGCCCGCTCGGCTCCCGAAAGCAGGGAAAGATCGCCGGCTCCCTCGCCAAAGGCATGGCGCAGCTCAGCGCCCAAGGCTGTCTTCCGCAAAACTTCTCACTGGCCGAGACGCTGCGAATATCCCAGGAACTGTCTGAAAACCGCCCATCCCAGAGTGCGCCCACCAAGTGGTGCGTCCAGACGGAGGAGGGTGACGACGCAACGCTTCATGCCATGCCCCCGTTGATCGAGATCACTTGTCCCGTGAGGTATTCCGCCTCCGACGAGACGAGGTAGTTCACCAGTCCAGCCACCTCCTCGGGACGGCCGTAGCGGCGCATGGGAATTGCCTTCAACACCTCGTTCTTGGGAATCCCGCTGGTCATGTCGGTCTCGAAAACTCCCGGCGCGACGGCATTGACGGTGATCCGACGCCGCGCCAGCTCCTTGGAGAGCGCCTTGGTGGCTCCGATGAGCCCGGCCTTGGCCGCCGAGTAATTCACTTGCCCGTAGTTTCCCACGATTCCCGAGATGCTCGAGAGGACCACGATGCGGCCGCCGCGGCGCGCCTCCACCATGGGCATGACCGTGGGATGGACGACGTTGTAAAAACCGTCGAGATCGGTGCGCAGGACGCGGTCCCAGTCCTCCCCGCCCATGAGCGGGAAAGGCGCGTCGCAGGCGATTCCGGCGTTGCACACCACCGCCCAGTAGGCGCCGTGGGCCGCCATGTCGAATTCAATGGCCGCGCGCGCGGCATCGCGGTCGGCAACGTCGAAGGGAAGGAGGCGCGCCTTCCCGCCGGCGGACTCGATGCGCCCGAGGACCTCGCAGGCGGCCTCAGATCCGGAGCGGAAATTGAGAGCGACGTGGCACCCTTCGCGAGCAAGCCGCTCGGCAATGGCTGCGCCAAGGCCGCGGCTTGCTCCGGTAACAAGGACGGACAGAGCAGTCATGCGGCACCTTTCAAATAGCTGTCGGGGTTTTCCGGGGAAAAAACGCTAAGCCCCCCCTGTGCCAGAATTTGTCCATGAGTGGCGTCGCGCAATATACCGTCGAAGCGCATCATCTCTCCCTCCCCCCAGACGTGAGTCACCTCGACCAGGAGCGTCGTGCCCATCGGGAACATCGCGACATCGCTGGCATATTCCCGCACCGAAAGCAAGAATCCCAGCTGGGGCGCTTTCCCGGAAAGGCGGGCACGCCACCCCGAAAGGGCGCCGACCGCCTGCGCCAGGTATTCCACCCCCACGAAGGCCGGTACGCCACCATCCCCGACAAAGGGAGCACCGGAGCGCACCTCCACGCGGCAGCGGCAGCGCAGTCCATCGGCCTCCTCCACCGCGTCCAGCAGAACCATCGGTGCGGCGTGGGGCAGAAGCTCCTCTACGGGCGGGTAGCCAGGCATCGCAGGGCTCCTGAAGGAAGGACGAGGGTGAGGTCGTTGTCCGGAGCACGCAGCCAAGCAAGCAGTGCCTCCGGAGAGGCGGGAGCTCCGTTTCCTTCGACAGAAATTGTCAGCGCAGGCCGCCCCGAAAGCGCTTCCGGAGAAAGGAGAATTCCCAAGCCGTTGGCTCCGCCGGAAAAGTTGCAAGCATCCCCGAGGAAGGGCGTGGGAAACGTGTCCTCGACGACAAGGAGCAGGACGGGAGCGTCGGGATGCGCCTCGGCCATGCAGAAAGTTTCCCAAAAACCGGCCGCGAAGGTCGAGGGGCCGGCCGACACCGCGCGCGCAGGCATCCGGTTTTTGTTCAAGATGGAAAGATGCCCGAGTGCGGCGTGGTGCACCGAGCCACCGAAGTTGGCCGGCGAGACCGGCTCGCGCAGGCGGATGCTCTCGAGGATGCGCGCCAGCACGCAGAGCTCGCCGAGACGGGAGGCGAGCACCATGGCCGGCGCGTCTGGAGGCATGGCCGCCCGCTCGAAGCACTCCCGCGCCAGCTGGCAAGCGACGCGATCCAGGGGCGAAAGACGCCGGCGCTGAAGGGAGGGGATCCAGGAAAGCTCAGGCGTTCCCTGGTCCGAATTCCAAGCGGACCAAGCGGCAATGGAAAGTACAGGAATCATGGCCGCCTCCCCAGCGCCAGAGTGCAGTTGCTGCCGCCGAAGGCAAAGGAACTGGAAAGCCAGGCGCGCCGGGAAAGGGTTGCGCGGGCGTCGTTGACCATCCGCAGCGCGGGCAAGGCCGAATCGGGAACGCCGGAAGAAAGATGGCGTGGAACCAGCGGCTCCGAGGCGGCCAGGCCGATCCAGCAGAGAGCCGCCTCCACGGCACCGGCAGCACCCAGGCAATGTCCGGTCAAGGGCTTGGTGGAGGCACAAGGGACGCCGTCCGGGAAGACGCGCGCAACAGCCTGGGCTTCCATGGCGTCGTTCAATGGGGTCGAGGTGCCGTGCAGATTCAGGTAGCCTACATCTGCGGGGAGGAGCCCCGCATCGGCCAGCGCGGCCCGCATGGAGGCTTCGGCGCCTCGTCCCTGGGGGTCGGGAGCGTTCATGTGGTGGGCGTCGGAGCTTTCGCCCACGCCCAGGAGGCGAACCTCGGCATCCTCCCGCTCGAGCAGGAAGAAGGCTGCGCCCTCGCCCAGGTTGAGGCCGTCGCGGCCGGCCGCAAAAGGAGTGCAGCGGCCGTGCGAAAGCGACTGGAGAGAATCGAACCCCTCCATGGTGGTGCGGCAAAGGGTGTCCACCCCGCCCGTCACCACGACGTCGCACAGGCCCATGCGCAGGAGCGAACGCGCCGAAGCGAAGACCTTGGCGCCCGAAGAACAGGCCGTGGTGAGGCTCCAGCAGGGCCCCGAGACGCCGCAGGCATCCCGGACGAAGCCGGCCGCGGAGCCCATCTCGTGCTGATGCTCCCAGGAAAAGCCGGCCGGGACAGATCCTGTCTCTTTCCAGACCGGGTAGGCCGCCTCGGTGGAATCGATCCCCGCGGTGCTCGAACCCACCACCACGCCGATGCGCCCAGGCCCTAAGCGCTCCGCCCGCTCCCGCACCTCAGGCAGGATCTGTTGCAGCGCCATCCAGGCCAGGCGGTGGGCACGGCAGGAGAAGCGCCGAAGTTCCGCCGGAAGTTCCGGGATCTCCCCCGGGACGATCCCGCACAGGACTTCCGCCTCGCGGCAAAGAAGCGCCATCGGCGAAAGGAAGTCCTCCCGCCCCGAGAGCAGCGCCCGGGAGATCTCTTCACGTCCGCACCCGAGGGCGCACACCGCTCCCATGGCCGGCATTCCCATGGGGCCGGTCACGATTCATCCTTTTCCGCGAAGCGATTCAGGATCTCGGAAGGGATCGGATAGATGAGCTGGAAGTCTCCGTCCAGCACGGCGTGCTCGGTGAAGCCGGTGGCGACCTTGCGCCCCGTCTTTTCTTCATGCACGCGGTAGTTCACCACCAGCTTGAACTCCGTCTCAGCAAGGCTTGCCGTCACCAGCGCCACGTCCCCGTAGCGCAGCGGAGAGACGTAGCGACACTGGCTCTTGATGACCGGAAAGAGCCAGCCGCTCGATTCCATCTGGGGGATGTCCAAGTCAAACAGGCGCAGGAGCTCGCAGCGGGCCACCTCGAAGTAGCGGTAGTAGTTGCCGTGCCACACGATGCGCATGGAGTCGACGTCGTGAAAAGGGACCACGACACGAGCCGTGGCGCTCTGGGGGGTCATGACAGCACCTCGTCCAGTTTGCCAGATCGCAGCAGGGACAGAAACTGTCGCAGTTCCCATTCCAGGGGGCGATCTTCCTCAACCAGTGGCGAGAAGGCGCGGATGCGCGCTCGAAACACCCCGATTCCGGGATCCGCCTCAGATGCGCCAGAGATCCCCTCGCGCAAGTCAAGCGCCTGCAGGGCGGCAAGGCAGGCGGCAACGGCGGTCTGCTCCGAAAGTTCCAAAACCCGCAGGCAGTCGCGGGCGGCGATCGTACCCATGCTCACCTTGTCCTGGTTGTGCGACTCGGTGGAGCGGCTGAAGGACATGGCCGGCATGGTGTTCTTGAGAGCCTCGGCGGTCCAGGCGGAGGTCGCGATATGGACAGCCTTGAAGGCGTGATTGACCGGCTGGCGTTCGAGAGCGGCTCCGGTGAGGTTGGAAGGGAGGCCGCCGTTGCTGCGCTCGTTGACGAGCAGGGCCACCTGGCGATCCAGGAGATCCGAAACTGAGGCGACAGCAGATTTCAAGCTATCCATGGCCAAAGCGATGTGGCCACCGTAGAAGTTCCCGCCGTGCAGGATGCCGACCTCGGGATCGATCAGGGGGTTGTCGTTGGCGCTGTTGAGCTCGGTCTCAATCCAGCTGCGACTCCAGTCGAGAGCATCCTCCAGCACGCCCACCACGTGCGGGGCGCAGCGCAGCGAATAGACGTCCTGCAGCCGCTGTCCGGGCTCGGTGGTCCAGCCCGGCCGCCAAGCTACGTCCGAAGCAATGCGCGCTGCCGCCCGCGCCTGCCCCGGGTGAGGCTTCAGCTCGAAGATGCGCGGATGAAAATGAGCGCGATTGCCGCGCAACGCAAGCACCGCTAGCGCCGTAACGCGAGTCGCCAAGCGAGACAGGCGTTGGCAGCGATCCCAGGCGAGGCACGCCAGCGCCGTCATCACGCTGGTTCCGTTCATGACGGCCAGAGCCTCTTTGGGACGCAGCACCAAAGGCGCCAATCCCAGCTCCGCCAAGGCCTCCGCCGTCGGACGGAAACCGTCACCGCAATGCACTTCCCTCTCCCCTACCAACGCCGCGGCGAGGTAGGACAAGGGCGTGAGGTCGCCGGAGGCACCGACCGACCCCTCTTCGGGAATGCGCGGCAGGATATCTTTTTCCAGCATCAGGCAGATGCGCTCGACCAGCTCCCAGCGCACGCCCGAGGCGCCCTGGCAAAGGGAGGATAGGCGCACGGCCAGCACCGCCCGCGTGCTTTCGCGGTCCAGCACGCGTCCGAGCCCGCAGCCATGGAAGCGCAGGAGATGAAGCGGAAACTCCTCCACAAGGTTTGCTGGGATGGGACGCACCACGGAATCCCCGACGCCCGTGGTCACCCCATAGACCGAGCGATCCCGGTGCCAGGCATCCTCGAGGACGGCAGCCGAGGCATCCATGCGCTTGCGGAAGTCCCCGTCACCCAGGACCGGCACAGCCAAACCCCGAGCCAAGTCCTCGATGTCGCAAATTGTCAACGGCGTCCCGTCGAAGCGGATCTTCTTCATGCTTTTCCCTCCCAGAAGTCGAAGAATTTGAACCACTGGCAAGGGGTAGCGCGGCACAGCCCCTCCAGTTCGCGGGAAAAGCGTCCGTTCACGGTACGCAACGCCTCCTCGCGCCCCTTGCGGGGAATTTCCAGGCGCGGCAAGAACTCGACAGCGTTTGCCCGATAGCTGCGCCAGCCGTCGCGCACCAACGAGACCAGCACCTCGATCACGGCACCGCAGCTTTCGAAGTGGGAATCACTGCGCAGGATTTCAAGACGAGAGCCTCCCGCTCGAATAGCGCTCCCCTTCCGGGGACGAAATGCTGAATTCCCAGTCCTTCCGAACGGATGCGACATCGAGGACGAAATCGGAACCCGGCCGCAACAGCGCATGGAACTTCACGGCCCGCATTCGCCGCGGCAAGAACCCCGGCGTCAGAAAACGGACAGCGTCCACGGCCCAGCACAACTGGGCCACCCCAGGCACCACGGGAAAGCCGGGGAAATGCCCGTCCAGACGCGGATAAGACTGCGGAACCGTGGCCTCGGCCCTGAGACCATCCTCCGTGCGAAGGACCGCCGCCTCGATTCCGTCGAGCGAGAGCTCCGGAGCCAAGGCGCGGGACAGGGCACGGGAGAGTTCGATCTTGCCACGGCTGTCGCGCGGAAGCCCTCCGAAGCGGAAGCGCCGCGGCAACAGCACCGGCTCGAAGCGCTCCGAAAGCGCCTCGCGCAGGGCAGCTACGAAGCCGGCCCGGCCTTGGGACAGCAGCTTCCAGCCCTCGCGGGAAGGTTCGACCAGCGCTGACAGTTCCTGACGGCCGTTCCCGGACGGCGGCAGACAAAAGCAGGCATCGTCCACCAGCGGATACTCGCGCAGCCGCACCTCCATCTCGTCGAGGCTCGCGCGCTTCTCGGCGACCTTGACGATGCGGTCGGCACGCCCCGTGATCCGAAAGCCCGAGCCGCAAGCTTCGGCGAGATCCCCCATGATGACAGTACCGCCATCCACCCAGCTTGCCTGCACCTGCAGCCGCCCGTCCCCGAGGATCTCCCAGCCCAGGCCGTCGAAGGGCTCCCAGTCGCCCTCGCCTTCGGGGCTCCAGGCCCTTTGGGCGATGCCTCCCGTCTCAGTGGAACCGTAGACCTCCAGGAGCCGGGCATGGCGCGCCACAGCGCGCCCTAGCGAAGGCGGCACGGCACCGCCAGAGGAGATCACCAGAAGGTCCGCCGGAGGATCAGCCTCCATTCCCGCCACCAAATGGGAAAAGTGGGCAGGCGAGGCGACCAGGACGCACGGCCCGATTCGCAGGCGGGAGACCATCTCGTCCCACAGCAGGAAACGCCGCGCGGGAAGCGGGATTCCTTCCAAGGCGGGTCGGATCACCAGGAAAAGCAGTCCGTAGATATGCTGGTGTGAAACGGTGGTCAGCAGTTCGCGACCGGCGAAGAGGGAGCCGTTGGTGCATTCCTGCATCTCGCACTCGTCCTCCAGCTGCCCGAAGCTCTTCGCTACCTCCTTGCGTTCGCCCGTCGACCCAGAAGTGAGCAGGCGCAGCGCAAGCTCGTCCCTTCCAGCCTTACGCGAGAGGCAAGGCAGCGGTTCGAGTCCCTCGGGAAGCCCCAGCAGAAGACGATCGGAAGGGAATCGTCCCACCGTGGCTGGTTGCCGATCGGGAAGCAGAAGCGGCGCAAAGCCCCGGTTCCAGCAGGCAAGCAGCAGGGCAAAGGCATCGCGCGGATCATCAAGGAAGAATGCGGGAGGTGCGCTAAAGGACTTCATGGCGGCGTTCCAGAACGCCGCCCGTTCACGGATCCATCCGGATTGGGGATGCCGATCGTCGTCCAGCCATGCGGGGAGGCGGGAGACGTCGGGCTTCATGCCGACGGACCGAGCTTTTGCACTCCGATCTCGACGATGTCACCTACCACGCGGATCATCGTCATCTCCTCGCAGAGCGTTTGATATGAGTTTTCTCAAGAGGGGACGGCACTCATACATCACTACGCCCCAGTTGAGAAAGGACGTAGGTGGCCAAGGCCGAGACCGACCGGAAATGGCCGCGATTTTCCTGGGGATTTTGACTCATGTGGATGCCCCAGTGGCGCGAGACGGCCATGCCGAGTTCCAAGGCGTCGATGGAGTCGAGCCCCAAACCTTCAATGAAGATCGCAGCCTGGGAATCGATCGTCTCTGGAGCGACGTCTTCCAGATCTAGGGATTCCACAATCAATTTTTTCAGTTCGTCTTCGATGGATTTCTGATCAGACAAAAGAAGCTCCTCATCAAAGCTGCAGGGAATTCAGCGTATCTAAGCCGCACAAAAGATAGCAGTTCTTTGAGGCATCGCTCAATGCAAAGAGGCCTTTTCGCTAGCAAAGGTGCCTTCTGGAGATGCAGCATCACCCTTAGATCCCTCGCGAAGCTTGGGGTTGTTGCGGTGGCGATCGAAATCGCGCCCGGTCTTCTTGGCCACCGTGTCGTAAAATGCCTGCGTGAGGTCCACTCCGGTCTGGTTGGCAAGGCACACCAGCACCCACAGGATGTCGGCCATCTCCTCGCCCAGGTCGCGGCCCTTGTCGGATTCCTTGAAGGACTGTTCACCGAAGGTGCGCGCCACCAGACGTCCGAGCTCCCCCACCTCCTCGGTAAGTTGGGCAAAGTTGGTAAGCTCGTTGAAGTAACGCACTCCGATGGTGCGGATCCATTCGTCGGTGCGTCGCTGCACCTCGCGCAGGGTCAGATCATCGGAGGCAGGCTCGAAGGAGACGGGTTGGAAGGTGCGTTCGATCATGAGCGGGAATCTACAACCCGCGCCAGGCTTACTCCTTGCCTTCTTCGAGTATCATCCAAGCCGTGAGCGTCTCGCTGCCGCGCCGCAACTCGAGCTTCAGGCGGTCGCCCACCCGGAACTGGCGCAGGATCTGGCGCAGTTCGTCGAGGTCGGCGATGCGGTGGCCGTCAGCTCCTACAATGAGGTCTCCCGAGCGCACTCCCGCCTTGGCTCCCGGTGATCCGAGCTTCACCTCGCTCACCAGCACACCGTCCTTCGCGCCGATGCCCATGGCCTGGGCCGCCAGCGGATCGGTGGAGATGCCGGTGACGAAGGAGCGCACCCGCCCGTGCTCGCGAATTTCCCGAGCGATGCGGGCAGCGCGATCAACAGGAACGGCAAAGCCCAAGCCAATGTTGCCTTCAGAACCACCGCCACCAGTGAGGATGAAGGTGTTGATGCCGATCACCTCGCCCAAAGCGTTCACCAGAGCTCCGCCGGAATTTCCTGGGTTGATGGCCGCGTCGGTCTGCAACACGTGCCGCAGCGAAATTCCCGAGCGAGCCGAAAAGGAACGGTCCACCGCGCTCACCACCCCGGCCGTCACCGAAGGGTGCGGATCGTCCATCAGGTAGCCGTAAGGATTGCCAATCGCCAGGGCCCATTCGCCAAGTTCCGGAGCGCCCTCAGAAAGCCGAGCCACCGGCAGCGAGTCGCCAGCGATCTTCACCAAGGCCACGTCATTGTCGGGATCACTCCCCACGGCCTTCCCCTCGAAGCGCCGCCCGTCGGGCAGCGTCACCTGAAGGGTGGCGCGGGAGCGCTTGTCCAAGGCCGCCTCGATCACGTGGTGGTTGGTGAGGATCCACCCCTCGCGATCAATGATCACCCCCGAGCCCCAGCTCTGCACCTGCCGTTTCTGGGGCACCGCCCCCAGAAACATGTCGAAGAAAGGGTCGCCAGAACCGCGGTAGATCACCTGCTCGCTGGTGAGGGTGATGCCGACCACCGACGGCGCAGCCAGCCGCGTAGCCCGCACCAGGGCAGTCTCGCGCTCCTTCTGAAGTCCCTGAGAAAGTGAGATTCGAACATCGTTGCGATCGGCCGTCCACCCGGGCATCGTTCCCGAGAGCAAGACGGCAGTCATCGCGGCAGGAAAGACGATTCGCGACATGGTTGCAAAATACCACAGCACCTGCGTCTTCGACAATCTCTGTCCTATTCAAAAAAGCTAGCGCGCAGAACCAGCGTGTCGTAGTATGATTTGGAGACTGGGATCTGCCACTCAAACCAATACCCCTCCCGAGGAGGTTTCCATGAAGCATGTCAAGACCACCGCTCTTGCGGCCGGCATCGCCGCACTCTTACTTACTGGCTGCCAGGATAAACCCAAGGTCGATCCGAACAAGCCCCAATCCACCGAACTCACCATGGCGCTCGTGCGCGGCGACGTCAACAAAGTCAAGGACCTGCTCGACTCCGGCGAGTCCGTGGAAGCCAAGCAGGAAGATCGCACCCCGCTGTGCATCGCCTCGCTGAACGGACACGTCGACATCATCCAACTGCTGCTGGCGCGCGGCGCCCAGGTCAACTACAAGGACAGCAAGGGACAGACCCCGCTGATGTACGCCGCCGGCAACGGCAAGCTCGACGCCGTGAAGGCCCTGATCACCCAGAAGGCCGACCTTGAGGCCACCACCGAGCTCGGCGAGACCGCCCTGATGGGAGCCGTGGGTCATGGCTACGTCGACGTGGCCAAGTACCTCGTCGAGAAGGGCGCCAAGATCGACGCCAAGATGAATAATGGCCGCGACGTCTTCGTGATGGGCTGGGAGCGCTACAACGGCCCGCTGCCCAAGTCCACCGACACCGCTCTTTACGTGTGGCTCAAGGAAGAGGCCAAGAAGAAGACCCCCGCCAAGCTCAAGCAGATGGACAGTGCCACCAAGGCTGCCAACGCCATGGTCAAGCAGGTCGAAGCCAAAACCGGCGGACCGTCCAAGAAGAAGTAAAGTCGCTTTCGTCATTTTCCGTCAAAAGCCTTCTCGGCAAATCCGGGGAGGCTTTCTTTTGTCTTGCCTTTCGGGTACCGCGTCTGGTATGCTCAGGGGACTATGAGCATCATCCTGATCGTCGAGGACAACGTGATCAGCGCAAGGATGCTGGAAGGAATCCTGCGGCACCACGAGCTGGAATCAGTCACCACCAAGAACGGCTTGGAGGCCATGCAGACGTTGCGGGAGCGCAACGACATCCGCCTGATCCTCTTGGACCTGATGATGCCCGAGATGGACGGCTTCCAGTTCTTGGAGGAGCGTGCGACCAGCCCCCGCCTCAGGCTTATCCCGGTAATCGTGATGACGGCCCTGGCCGACCAGGAAACGGTACGGCGCGTGATCTCCATGGGCTGCAAGCACTATGTCATCAAGCCGGTCCGAGAAGATCTGCTGATCCCGAAGATTCGGGAGATGATGCCGGCCCCCATCACGGACAAGAACACTCTGCTGCGAGGCCGCATCGAAGTAATGCAGGCGATGAGCCTCGACGAGGTCGGCTACGACGAGCTCTTCAAGGCGGCCAGCGAGCAACTGGGAAAGCTCATCGCGCAATTGGCCGACGCCACCACCGAGAGCTTTCCCCAGGCTCCCGTGCGGACCTTCGCCGAGGAAGTCGCGCCGCTGTGCGGGCAGTGGGTCGGCAAGCGCCTGTTAGCCCTATCGGACAGCCGCAACATTCCTGATGCCGCCACGTACCTGCAGCACCTCCAGGCCTCCTTCACGACCGCCCTAGAGCGTCGTCAACGTATCCGGGACCGCATTTCCGGACAGCAGACCGAATGAACCTTCGTCAGCGCACCTCATTGATCGGCGGCTTGGTCCTCGCAGGCCTCTTGGGAAGCGCCTACTTGGCCATCCACCTATTCTTGCATACGCGTTCCGGCGCCTTGGCACTGACGCCGGCGCAACAGAACGAACTCGAGTTCTGGCTGGCAATCACCTTCGCGGCGGTGTTCCTGGCCTTTTCCGTAGCGGGGCTGGTGCTCATGGACCGCCTGCTGCTCCAGCGCCTGTTCCACCTGGAGCAAGACGTTGCAGGCATTGCCGCAGGCTCTTCGTTGCGCATCCAGATGTCGGGAAGCGACGAAATAGCAAGCCTCGGGCGCAATATCGACCAGATGGTGGAATCGCTGCGACGCACCACCGAGGAGCTGCGGCGCACTCGCGACATCGCTGAACGGGCGGAGGCGGCCAAGACCCGCCTATTGGCCTCGGCCAGCCACGAGATGCGCACCCCCCTCAACGGAATCCTGGGCCTGATTGGCCTTCTGCGCCATTCGCCGAGTCTTTCGTCGACGGACCTGGAAAGCCTCAACATGATGGACGAGGCAGGAAACCAGCTATTGCTCAAAGTCAATACCCTGCTGGACCACTCCCTGCTTGAAACCGGAAGTCTGGCCTTGCAGATCGACTCCTTCTCGCTAGAAGAGCTGTTGCGACGGGTAATTGACGAGATTCTGCCCGAAACCCATCGCAAGAGCTTGTCCGTACATGTCGAAATCGACGCCGAGGTGCCGCCGATCCTCCTGGGAGACGCAAACCGGCTGGCCCAGGTGTTGCGACATCTCCTGAACAACGCGGTAAAATTCACCGTAAAGGGAGAGCTAGGCATCCATGTCCGCCAAGACCCGGAAGCGGCATCCCAACTGGCTTTCGATGTGCTCGACACCGGAAGCGGCATCGCAGCCTCGGAGCAGGAAGCGATCTTCCACCCCTTCGAACACCCGCGCGCCAGCAAAGACAGCATGGGATTGGGACTTTCCATCTGCCGCATGCTGGCGGAACTCATGGAAGGGCGCATCGAGCTGGAAAGTCGCCTGGGAGAGGGAAGCCGCTTCACCTTCTTCGCGCAGTTGCCGAGCTCGGCCTCCAACCGAAGCGCCTCCAAACCTCGCCCCTTCGACGGCACTCCCGCTCTGGTCGTCCATCACGACCTTCGCTCCCGCCACATCCTCGCCGACCTGCTGAAACGCCTGGGCATGGAGCCTCAGGAGGAGGCGGAGGCGATTTCAGGCCGCGACATCGCCCCCCATACCGTCATTTTTTGGGGTCTCGACACCGAACCGCCCCTTCCTGGCAACATCGTGTACATCCATAAGCGGGTCGGCTTCGACAGACCTCAAGCCGGAACGCTGCTGGAACCGTTCTTTCCTTCCGATGTCCTTGAAGCCTGCAATGCGCTGTTGCGCCCACCACTGCGCATCGGCCTCTGGATCTCCAGCGCCATGCTAAAGAGCCTGGTCGGCAGCGCGCTGCGGCACGCCGGACACGCTCCCTTGGAATTCGACGCGTCTTCCGAGACTCCGACAGCTTGCGACATTCTGGTGACCGATGCCGCCAAAAACATCGAGGCCTGCGGCTCCGTTCCCACGATCGTCTTGGTGTCTGCCGACACGGTCACCGTACCAGGAGCTGCGGCCGTTCTGGAAAAATCGGCCATTTCCTCCCAACTTGCCGATCTGGTCGAGCGATTCCGCCCTAGCGGCCAGTAATTCCTCGACATCGTCAAACCACTGGCGAAAACGGCCAGTCGGCAGCATTTTGAGTGCAATATGTCAAGGCGTTCTGTCCTCGGTCTTTTCTTCGTTCCGGCATTGGCCATGGCCAGCCTGCACCTCAACCAGATCGGCTACGAGACCGACGGTCCCAAGATCGCCATCCAGCGATCTAGCGGCACCGCCACCGCCGCGTCCTTCACTCTGAAGAACGCCAGCGGGAAAGTCGTCTTCACGGGGACCCCGAAAGCGGAAGGCACCGTGCCCGGATGGGGAGCCTCCAATCACTGGACCTTGGACTTTTCGGCCTTCACAACCGCCGGGCGCTACTCCCTGATCTGCGGAAGCGACAGCGACACGGTGCGCATCGGTGAGGCCCAACTCTTCTCTAGCACCGCCAAATCCATCGTGAACTATTTCAATGCCATGCGCAACACCGACGACACCCACCATAAGGTGGCAGTCTTCGGGCGCAAAGGCGTGACCCGCGATGCCTACGGCGGCTGGCAGGATGCCTCCGGGGATGCCGGAAAATATCTCTCGCACCAATCCACCGCCAATTTCATGAACCCGCAGCAGATTCCGCTGGTGGACTGGGCCTTGATGAAGTCCTGGGAGCTCGATTCCGATGCCATGACGGGCTACGCCACTGCCCTCCACGAGGAGGCCGCCTGGGGCGCTGACTTCCTGCTGCGTATGCTCGATCCCGATTCGAGCTTCTTCTATATGAACGTCTTCAACGTGTGGGGCAAGGCTGGCGAACCTTGGGAGCTCTGCTCCTGGTACTCCGCGGCCGGAACCAAGTCTAGCGCCTACCAGTGCGCCTGGCGCGAAGGCGGCGGCATGGCCATCGCAGCGCTGGCCCGAGCGGCTCGCACCGGCATCTCTGGCGACAGCTCCAGCGCCCAATACCTAGCCGGTGCCGTGCGCGCCTGGAAGGTCCTGACCAAGAACGGCACCCTGTGGGCCGACAACCACAAGCAGAACCTGCTGGACGACTACTGCGCCCTACTGGCCCACGTGGAGCTCTACAAGGCCACCGGAGACGAGATCTATCTCGATTCGGCCACCGGTCGCGCCCAGGCTATCCTAAAGCGTCAGCAGCCTGACGGTTGGTGGGCCGCCGACGACAGCACTCGCCCCTACTACAGCGCCGTGGACGAAGGCCTTCCGGTAGTGGCGCTGCTCGAATACCTCGACATCGCCCCCGCACAGAAGACCACCGTGAGCGCCGCCATCCTCAAGAACCTGGCGTGGTACCAGAAGATCTCCTTTGAGGTCTCCAATCCCTATGCCTATGCCCGCCTCTACCGTCCCCTGGTCGCGGCCACCGCCTCCGGCGTCGCAAACCTCGCCGCCGGCAAGAACGTGTACGCTTCCGCCTCCCAGGACGGCTACCCGGCAAGCAGCGCCGTCGACAATTCCACCACCACGCGCTGGGGCAGTCCCTTGGGAGACTCCACAGCTTGGTTCCAGGTGGATTTGGGCGACACCGTGACACTGGATTCGGTGCGACTGGACTGGGAAACCGCCTATGCCAAGACCTTCCGCATCGTAACCGGCCTCGATAGTGCCAAAGGCACCGATTCGCTGACCTTGCACCCCAGCAGCTCGGGGTGGCAATCCATCCCCCTTTCACACCAGAAAGCTCGCTGGATCCGCATCCAGGCAGTTCAATTGCTACAGACCTACTACGGCATCTCGTTCTACGAGCTCCAGGCCTACGGCACCAAGGTCGCCTCCACCACCACCGCCTCGGCGCCCGGCAAGACAGCCTTCTTCATGCCCCACAACAATGAGACCGGCTACTGGTGGCAAGGCGAGAACGCCCGATTGGGATCAATGGCCACAGCCTTTTTCCTGGCCGGCCGCCGCCTGCGCAGCGACTATTCCGACAGCGCCGCCGACACCTTGCGGCTCCTGGCTCAGTCGCAGCTCGACTGGATCGCCGGCAAAAATCCGGCTAGCACCTGCTTCCTCTATGGCTTCGGCAAGACCAATTCGCCCGCCTACATGTCTCACGACAACATCGAGGCCGGTATCTGCAACGGCATCACCTCCGACTCGGCCACCGAACAGATGCCCGTCTTTAATCCGGCCATCGCCAACGCCTGGGACAACTGGCGCTGGGTCGAGCAGTGGATTCCCCACGACGCCTGGTGGCTCTTGGGCGTGAGCGCCAGCCGCTGGACTCGCCACACCAGCGACACCGCCACGTCCATCGCAGGAGGCCTCCATCGTCTCCAGACGGCACAATTGGTGCGCCAAGCCCAACATTGGCAGCTTTCCAATCCCAGCGGCTTTACCACCGGCGAAGTTCGCTTGTTGGATCTGCAAGGCCGGACGCTTTGGAAGGCCCCAGTTGCCGCCGGCACCACCGCCATCGCACTGCCGCGCCAAGCCTCCCTCTGCGTAATACGTTTCCTGGGAACGGACGGGCGCAGCTTTGCCGCCTCCGTTCCGGGAATTTGATTTCCTTTCGCGACAATTGGCTTAAGGGGCTTGGCCTCCTCTTCGGGTGTGCGACCCTTTCCCTAGCCGCACCCCAACGCCCCTGCCTCTCGGTCTCTCCGTTTCGCGCCACCGCCACACGGACATCCGACACAGGAGAGCAGCGGGAATTGCGCAGCCGTCTGCTCGATTCCCTGCGCACCCAGCTCAAGGGAAGTTGGCAAGTAGAACCGGCCGGGCACTGCCCTCAGAATGTTCCAACCCTCGATCTCTTCCAGCGCCCCGGCGACCTGGTGGAGATCTCTGGCAACGCCATGCTGCGGGTGCGCATGGAATGGCGACACGTCGCAGGCCCCGTCCTTGTCACCCTGGAGCCTCAAGGGCACATTGGTGGCGATCTCAGCCAATGGAGCCACACGCTTGCCTTCGTAGCCCAGCAGCAGATGCTGGTTCCAGTGCAAATCGCCTCGAATGTCCCCGGAACCGTCGTTTCCGGATCCCTGACAGGCACGACTCCTCTGTCGTCGCTGCAGCCACCAGGGCCATTCCACCTCCATGCCCAAGCGCCCAAGCGTCTCCCACAGCACATCGATACCGTGCTTCAGATGGGTTCTCCCTTCCAAGCGAACTTTCGCCTTTCCAAGGCGATCCCGTCGGTGCGTCCCTCCTCCACACCGCGCTGGGTCGCCTATGCCACCGCCACCGCCTGCCTAGTGGGAGCGGGCATCTTTGCCTGGCAACAGGAACGTGCCGAGACCCGCTACCATGCTCTCGGCGAAAATGATTCCAAATCGGACTTTGATAGCCACTGGAAGGATGTCCACAGCGCCAACCTCTGGCGCAACGGCCTCGCCCTGGGAAGTGCCGGCGCTTTCGGAATCGGCTTGGCATTCCACCTTCGGGAAGCATCTTTTTCCTGGTGAGCACTGCAGCCGACATGAACCATTCCCCCTCTCCTGGCAACACAGAAGGAGATAAGTCAATGGAGAATGTTCATGAAACCACCGACGAACAGTTGGTACAAAAAGTGCTTTCAGGAAATGAGCACTCGTTCGTGGAGCTTTATCGGCGCCACCGGCGCTACGTGCTCACCTTGGTCGTCCGCACCTCTGGACGCCCCCAAGACGCTGAAGATCTGGTCCAAGAAAGCTTTGTGCAGATGCACCACGCCCTGGCTTCCTTTGAAGGCAAGGCCAAGTTTCGCACCTGGTTCCACGGCATCGTGGTGCGCGTCTGCCACAGCCACACCCGAGCGCGACTGGCCCAGAAGCGGCGCGGCGATGCCGACGCCGTCCCCATGGACGATATCCTGCTCGACACCATTGCCCAGCCCGAAGACCCTAACGCCGACAACGCGAACCTCAGCGACTGGATCCAGCCCTGCCTGGACAAGCTCGGCCTTCCGCACCGCTTGCCGCTGGTGCTGCACATCTTCAGTCAGCTCGACATCACCGAAATCGCCCGCGTCCTGGACATCCCTGAAGGCTCCGTCAAGTCACGGCTCTTCACCGCACGAGGCCGCATGGCCCATTGCCTGGAGGCGACGCGCCCATGACACCTGAACGCGACTGGGAACAGCAACTGCGCGAAGGCCAATTCGACCTTCCCAAGGAGCGCTGGGCGCGCCTGGAAATTGACTTGCTGCGCCGCATCCGCGAGGCCGAAGCTCCACGTCTGAGCTTTGCGGAGCGCGTGGCAAACGCCTTGCGTGCATGGCTCCGACCGCTTCCGGCCACGGTCACCGCTGCGGCTTTCGCGGCATTCTTCTCCATCGGCTGGTGGCTGTGGCACACTCCAGTCCCGGCCAAGCTCGCAAGCCTCGAAACGCTCACCACTTGGCAGTCCGGCACGCGACTGCAAACGGACTCCCTGCGCACCTGGAACTGGGCTCCGGCGCGCTGCACCCTTGCGTTGCGCGGCACGGTGCGACGGTTGGAATCTCCCCAAGGCGTGCATCTGCGCCTGGAATCGGGCAGCTTGCGCTTTGGCGTGGAACCGCGCCATCCGGGGGAAGACTTCACGGTCGAATTCGGGAACTGCCAGGCAAGCGTGGTCGGCACCGCCTTCCAACTGCGGGTGGAGGATTCGGGCGCCTGGGCTAGTGTAGAACACGGCAAAGTGCGAGTCCAGACCGCTGGAGGCTTTCAGAAGCTCTTGCTCAAGGGGGATTCCTGGAGCTGCCGGGAACCGGCTCGCGCTCCCTCCTCTCCAACCAGCCTCCTCGCGCCGCCCGAGGCAGCGGTATCCAAGATGTCGCCACAGAAGACGCAGGCCAAAGTCGTCCCATCGTCTGACGACGCAGCCTGGAATACCCTCCAGACACACTGCCAAAAGGAAGGCCCCGGATGCCTAGAAGCTCTGGCCGACTTCCTGCAAAAGTACCCCCAAGGCACCCGCGCCGCCGAGGCCGGGCGTCGTTGGGCCGGCATCGCACGCCGCAACGGCGATCTGCGCGACGCCGTCTACGCCCTCGACCTCGCTGGAGCCGCACGGGCGGGAGAGCTTTCGCAAGAGGCACGGTTGGATGCCTGCAGCTTGCGCATCGAGGATCTCCACCAGTACCGGGAAGGACGGGAGGCCCTGGACGCCCTGATTCCAAACCTGCCGCCAAACTCCGCGCTGCGAAGCCGGGCTCAAGCCCTGCGCGAGCAGGCCGTCACAGCCCTGTCCCGCCCGGACACCCTCTGAGCGATGCGCCGCCTTGTCCTAGGGTTGTGGCTTTGTCTGTGCGGATGCGCACAGCGGGACAACCCTTGGGACCCGGTCAACGTGTCTGGCGCCACATCAAACACGGACACCACGAAGCCCCAAGCCACGACTCCGGTGCCGGGAGCCACCAGCAAGGTGGTGCTTCCCGACAGCGCCAGCCGTGATCCGTCCAACCCCTACTTTGCCAACCTCGCCTCGGCCATCGCAAGTCTAGACCCGGGTGATACCCTCTGGATCCAGGGAAATCGCAGCTATGTCCTTTCCGATGGCCTGCAGATGGCCTTCGGAGGCTCGGCCTACAACTGGATCGTGATCCGGAGCTTCGGTGGCACGGCACGCCTAGTGGACGGCCGCACCGGCACCATCTCGTCCCTTCTGACCCTCACCGGCTCGGGATACGTGGAGCTGCGAGGCCTTGCCTTCGTGCGTAGCTTGGGTGCCGGATTCCGCGCCAACGGGCTCCAGGGACCACTGAAGATCGACAGTTGCCGCTTCGACTCCAACGGCACTTACGGCATCGAGACGCGCGGCCTGCGCGATACCCTGTTCCTGCGCGACCTGCTGCTGCGCGCCAACAGAAACCGCCCACCCATCTCGGTCGAGACGCCGGTCGATTCCCTGCGCGTGCGTTTCCAGTAGCGGCGACAGATTCTGACCGATGCACGACAAGACCGCACATTGTATGCTTTGCAAACCATGAATGACGCCACCGAACGCCTGTTGCAAAGCGCCCCGTCCAAATTCCCATCCGGCTTCCGCTGGGGCTGCGCCACTTCCGCCTACCAGATCGAAGGCGCTCGGGACGCCGACGGCAAGGGCGAGTCCAACTGGGACAGATTCTGTCAAAAAAAAGGCGTCATCCAAGACGGCTCCTCCGGAGACGTCGCCTGCGACCACTACCACCGCATGGAAGGCGATCTCGACCTGATGGCGGAGATGGGCCTTTCGGCCTACCGCTTCTCGGTCTCCTGGCCGCGGGTGCTGCCCACCGGCAAGGGCCGCGCCAACGAAGCGGGACTCGCCTTCTACGACCGTCTCATCGATGGGCTGCTCGCGCGCGGCATCGAACCCTGGCTCACGCTCTACCACTGGGACATGCCCCAAACGCTAGAAGAGCAGGGCGGCTTCCTGACGCGCGACATCGCTTCCCGCATGGCCGACTACGCAGCGCTCCTGGCGAACCGTTTCTCGGACCGGGTGGAGCGCTGGATGACCATCAACGAAGGCCCCTGCATCTCCGAGAACGGCTACCGCTGGGGCGTCTTCGCGCCCGGCCACAAGGGGACAGAAAAGGAAGTGCGCAACGTGATCCACCACGTGCTGCTTTCCCACGGTCGGAGCGTAGAGGCGCTGCGCTCCGAAAGCCGCCGCCCCCTCAAGGTGGGCTTTGTCCACAACCCCTGGAACCTGATCCCCGATTCGCTCTCGGAAGCTGACATCTCGCTTGCCCGCAGCTATTTCCTGAAGGCCAACGGCTGGTGGCTCGACCCGCTTCTTAAGGGCGCCTACCCCGAGGAGGCTCTCGAAACCTTAGGCACCGACGTTCCTGACATCCAAACCGGCGACATGGAGTGCATCTCCCAGAAGCTTGACTTCCTGGGGCTAAACGCCTATTTCGCCGACCGCATTGCTGAAGGCCGCAACGAAAATCGCCCCTGGAAGCGCGAAGAGGCGCTAAAGACCGACTTCAACTGGAAGGTCGAGCCCGAGACGCTCTACTGGTCGCTGCGCTTCCTGCACGAAGGCTACGGCGTGAAGGACCTTGCTGTGACGGAAAGCGGCTGCGCCTGGGAAACCGGCGGGCTTTCCGACCGTCATCGCCTGGCCTACCTGCGCGACCACCTGCGTGGCGTGTCGCTGGCGGCCTCCCAAGGAATCCCCGTGAACGCCTACTTCACTTGGTCGCTCATGGACAACTTCGAGTGGGCCAGCGGCTACGACCTGCGCTTCGGGCTGATTCACGTAGACTTCGAGACTCAGGAGCGCACCCTCAAGCAGAGTGCGCACTGGTATAGCCGCACCGCCCGAGGAAACGCCCTAGCCCCCGACGAGGGCGGCGTGGTGCTGCCCTAGTCCAGTCGGAAGTCGAAGCGCCGCTCAAAGACGGCTGGCACCGCCTTCCCGTCCTTGATGTAGGGACGGTATTTGGCTGTGGCCAGGGCCGCCCGTGCGGCGCGGTCGAAGTCCTTGCCGCCCGAGCGTACGATGACCACATCGGTGACGGTTCCGGATGCGTCGATGATGACCTGCGCCACCACCACCGCTGTCACGCCCTGTTCTTCGGCCCAGGCCGGGTAAGCGGGCACCACTGGAGTGAGTTCGTCGGGCGGGCGCGTGAGCGGAGCCGGTGCCGGCGGCAGCGACTTCGCCACTGGCGGGGGCTTCACCACCGCCTCAGGCGTCTTCATGACGGTATTGCCGGTGGCCACCGCAAAGCTCCCGTTGTCGGCAAAGGAGCCGTCGGGCAGACCAAACTGCGGCGGCGGCGGATCGGGCGACGCCTGGGGCTGCGGATTCGGGTCGGCAGGCGGCGGCGTCATGTCCTTGGGCGTTTCTGGAGGCGGCTCGGGTGGCCGCGGCGGCAAGGGCTTGGCCGGTTCGGGGGGCTTCGGTTCGTCCTGCACGCTCACCGTCTCGTCTCCCAAAGCGCTGCGAGGCACCAAGAGGCTTCCGGTGAAGAAGACGGCCAGCCCCGCGAAGACCGCCAAGACGATCAGCACTTCGCGCTTGCCGGCGTGCCGCTGCGGCACCGGCACCAGCAGGAGGTCTCGCGCCACCGGAGCCAGCACGCCCTTGCGGCGGATGCGTTGTACGGCCAGGGCGCTCACCTGGGACGCACAACTTTCAGGGCGTACTTGGTCACCCCAGCTCCGCGGATGAGGTCGATGGCGGCCACCACGTTGCGGTAGGGAAGCGATTCGTCGGCGGCGATCAACACCTGATGGTCGCGGTTGCGCGCCACCAGTTCGCGCATGCGCGCGGCCACGGTGGCGGTGTCCAGCGGCTCGCCGTCCAGGTAGTAGCGGTTGTCGCGGTCGAGCATCAGCCCGGAGGACTTGGGAGCCTCCTGGCCGGCGTTGGCGGCCTTGGGCACGTTGATGACAATTTCGCGTTGGTCAATCACCGAGCTCGTGATCATGAAGATGATCAAGAGCACCAGGAAGATGTCGACCAGCGGAGTGATGTTGATCGACGAGATCATCTCGTCGTCGTTGGAGGCAGCGGCGGCCATGTCAGCGCTCCTTCGCGACGGCCTGCAGGCTGCGCGCCATCAAAAGGCCCCGCACTTCGCGCGAGCCTTCCAGGGCCGCCTTGATCTGGTTCTTCAGCACATTGAAGAAAACCACCGCGGGGATGGCTACCACGAGACCAATGGCGGTGGCGATGAGCGCGCCCGAGATCGCCACCATTACCTCAGTGGAGCCCTTGCCGCCCGACTCGGCGAAGCGGTTGAAGGCCATCAGGATGCCGATGACGGTTCCTGTCAAGCCCAGGAAGGGGGCGTTGGCGCCCACCGTGCCCAGGAACGAGACGCCGCTCTCCATGGCGCGCTTCTCAGAGGATTCCTGGGTGGCGAAGACCTGCTCCAGCGCCTCGGGCGAGAGGCCGGCATTGTCCACGCCCGTCTTCACCACTCGGCCGGCGAGGGTCTTCAGGTCCTCGGGCTTCACTTCGATATCAGAGAGACCGGCATCGAAGTTCTTGGAAAGAACGTCCATCCACTTGGCGACTCCGCCTTGGCTGGCCCGGATGGCGCGCCAGCGCCACACGAAGAGGGAAAGTTCCCACACCCCGAGGGCGAGAAGGAGCAGCAGAATCCCCTTCTCCATCACCATGAGCAGCGGTGCGAGGACCTGGATGAGTTTGGCCTGAAGCATTGGTTTCTCCGTTTCTTGGTATGGTCAGAATTTGTCGGGACAGTACTGCTTGAGCTGCGAGAGCGGGACGGCGGTGCTCTTGTCCTTGGCGCGCCGCACCACCATCGAGTCACACCAGACCTTCCGCAGCAGAGGCATCGCAAAGGTGTCGGAGGTGGACGTTTTGATGCTGGCCGAGATGCTGTCCACGGCAGCTCCGGTAAAGTAGCCGTTGCCGCCGCGAACGTTCGTGTACCGGTAGGCCTGGCCGTCGCCGGATCCCGAAAGCGAGCGGTAAAACTCATAGTAGAGGCTGTCGTACGAATAGCTTATGATGCGGTCGACCCCGGTGTAGACGAAGACGAAGCTCCCCGAGACGAGAATCGAATCGGGCCAACCGGGCGTGCTACCCCCGTATGCCGGCGCCACCTGCAGAAGGTACGAGTCGCCGCGCAGGAAGTAGCCGGCGGTATCGACACTGCCCAGGCTCTTTTCGAGCTGACGATTCAGCGGGTTGTCGATGTAGGCGCGCTCGGGGTCAAAGCGCAGAAGCATGGCCGATCCGCCGTAGCGCACGGGATCGCGCACCGGCTGGCGGATGATCCACTGCCGCCCGTAGGCCTTGATATCCCCGCTCACCGCCGAGGAAGGATGCGGATGCACCGTAGCCTCGTCGGTGACATACCAGAGCCGGTTGGTCGGGACGACTTTGCGCGCCGGATAGTCAAACATCACCGCATTCCCGGCGGCGTAGGAAGCGAGTTCGTCGACCGTCACGTTCGCCCAGCCGTTGCTGTCGTTCACAGCCTTTGCAAATCGCGCCATCGCAGCCGCATCGCCGGCGGCGACGGCGGCCTTGATCGAGTCGCGCCAACTGCCGTCAGCAAGTCGCGGATGGAGCGCTTCCATCGGAACGCCCATGTAGTCTCCAAGGCGGTAGGCAGAAGGGGTATAGCTGCGGGCGGAAAGGCTCTGGGCCACACCGCCACGGCTCACCTCGGCGTGAAAAGCGAGACCTGCGCCGTAGCGCACCTTGCTGGTGTCATAGGGCGCCATTGGCACCCAGGCCGCCGGAGTTCCAGGCAGCACCTGATAAGGAATGCTGTCGCGTCCGGCGGATGAGGAGTCGATGATCCACACCCGGCCACCGGCATCGAGCACCTGCGCGCTCGGATCGTGGGCGGTGGAAAAGGGATTGACGCCCTCGATCCAAACGGTATCGAAGGAGCGCCCCGCCATCTGAATCGAGGAGACCCACAGCGACTGAGTGGACGTCGCCTCGTCCACGGACATATTCCAGGGACCGTCGCAGGCGGAAAGTCCCAGGAGCGCGACGGAAAGGATCGCAAGTTTCGTCTTCATAAGAACTCCTAGAACTCCACTTCGGCACCCAGGAACACCGGAAGGCGCGGGAACTGGTAGGTTGTCGTCTTCTTGGGAGGTGCTTCGTTGCCGTTGTAATTCACGGTGTAGACGTTGTCGTGATCGGTAAGGTTGATGACAGTGAAGTAGGTCCGCCAACTGTTGGTCTTGCCGATGTCGAAGAGGGTCAGATCAAGCCGGAAGTAGTTGGGCTTCCGCTCGTTGTTGAGCCCCCCCTGGATCACGTACTGGTTCTCCGGAGCCGCGTTCACGCCCTCGTCCCCTTGGCCGAGCAGGTGGGTGGCGGTGTAGCCGTCGTAACCTGTGTAGGGAAGGCCGGTGTTGAAGTTCGCTTGCAGGGTGGAGCGGAAGAAGAAGTTCTTGCGTCCCGTCTTCCAGAGCGAATTCTTGCCATCTCCAAGCCAGGTCGAGGTGAGCGAAAGTTTGAAGGTGCTGCGCTGGTCCCAGTCGGTCCAGTTGGCCCCGAAGCGGAGTGTGTCCAAGGAATTGCTATACGGATCCTGCTTCAGCACCGACCATCCCAGACCGTAGGAAAGCGTGGCCGTCAACGGCCCCTCCTCCTTGGAAACGGCCACCTCGCCGCCCATGGCCCATCCCCGCGCAGTGGTCATGTCGTTGGCCATGCCCAAGTCGCTGTTCAGGTAATCTTTCTCCTGCTGACTTGCGGTCTTGTGGGGATAGTAGATCAGGTAGTTGCGAATGTTCTTGTAATAACCCTCCACCGTGAGTCGCAAGTCCCAGGGCGTCAGATTGGTGCGTTCCACCCCGGCGGCAAGCAAACTCTGCCAAGTGGGCTTCAAATCGCCGCGCACCGGATACCAATATTCGTTGGGCATTTCCTGGCTGGAAAAGCGCAGCGAGGTGAGGTACTGGTGATAGAGGCCCCAATGGAAGTCAGTTTTCCAGTTGGGGGCCGGCCGCCAGGTCACGGTAGCGCGCGGATCGAAGGAGATGTCGTCGTCGGCTGCGCAGTAGTAGCCGCGCAGACCGGCCGTCACGGTCCAGCGCGGATTGATCACCCAGCGATCCTGGAAGTAGGCGGCATGCACGCTCGTCGTCGGATCGTCGCTGTCGTTGGATCCCAGGAGCGGAAACGCAAAGCCGAAACGGACGCGGTAGTCGTTGTACTCGTAGCCGCCGGTGAGCTGGTGCCCGTCCGGGGCGTCCCACACGAGTTCTTGCCGAGTCGAGAGGGTCTTCACCCCGTTGGTCGCCTTCAGGAAATTGGCTATAGCGAAGGTCTGGTCGAAGTCCGACCACGAGAGACTGCCTCGGTAGGCGAGTCCCGGGACAATTCTTTTCCTCACATTGAGAGGAACGGCGAGATTGCCCCAGTCGAGTCCGATGGGCGAGATGGTGAGCGAATCGCGTCCTTGGTAGATGGAGACGCGCACCGAGTCGCCGTCCTTGTTTCCCCACACCACGCTTCCTTGCTGGTCGTAGAAGTAGTAGCCGATGTCGATGTCGGTGATACCAGCGCTCTTGGCCACCTTGAGCGCCTCGCCAATCCAAGTGCGGCGTCCGGCGTAGACCCAGGAAAAGTCGCCCTGATGCCCCTCGACCTCGGCCGAACCCCCGAAGGTGGTGAGCCGAGCCATGCCCTTGAACCAAGTGTTCGTGGGCTTTCCGGAATCGGGATCGACTCCCCCCGTCTTGCTCGAGACGTTGAGGACGGAGGCCAGGCGATTGCCGTAACGGGACTCGAAGCCCCCCTTGTAGAAGTCGAGGCCGCCAGTGGCATCGGCCAGGAAGCTTGAGAAGAGGCCACCGAAGTGGCTCGGACTGTAGACCACGGCGTTGTCAAAAAGCACCAAGTTCTGATCGGAGGACGAGCCGCGCACATAAATCTTAGTGGAAAAGTCCGAGGACTGCACCACGCCGGGAAGCGCCTGCACGGCCCGAATCACGTCCGGCTCGGCGAGGCCCGGCATCTGCTTGATGGTCTTCACGCTCACCCGCTCCTGCCCCATCTGGCGCGGCGCACGGCGCTTGCCGCGCACAACCACAGTCCGGCTGGCACCCGACCCTTCCACCTTCTGGGCTTGCACCACACTTCCACGGCGGGAGGCAAGCAAGCTGTCGGTGGTGGAATCGCGGGTGATCACAGTATCATGGGTCTCCACCACGGTATCGATCTTCATCACCAAGGGCGCGATCTCCAGGGTATCGAAGCCTTGGAGCCGCAGCGGCGAACAGGCGCGGTTCTGCCCCACTTGCAAGCAAAGTTCCACGCTTCCCGAGGCCCGCACCGAGCTGTCCACCAGAGTGGTGATGAACCACTTGCCGCTTGAATCAGGATGCGTCTCGATCCCGGCCACGCTCACGATCGCCCCTTGCGGAGCGGTGGAACGTACCGTCAGCGGAAGCTTTGGCCCCCGATGCACCGTGTCCTTGGCGAGAGCAGAATCAACGGTCTTCACGGCACTGTCAGTTTTTGGCACGGCATGCGACGAATCCTGAGCCGCAAGGGACGTGCGGGCGGAATCGGCGCGAACAGAATCCGTCACAGGAAGCGCAGAGGCAACGTTCGGAACCGGTGTCTGAGCACCTTCCTGAGATGCTCCCAGAGATGCTAGCATCAAACCAAGCAGGATTTCACGTTTCATGAATGGCGGTCCTTCATTCCTTGATCGTCTTCCTGGAGATCAGGGCCGAAGCGCCCGTCCTCCGGTTCTTGCGCTCCGAATCGTCTCAATGGCAGTTCCATGTCCTTGAGACACCGCGAACCGCAGAGATTTGCACTGTCATCTCACATTTGACCGAGAAGTTAGGAATTGCGTCCCCCGGTACCCAATGTTCCCACTCGACATGGCCTAAGGCAAAGCTTAACGCAAGCGCGTCTGAATGGCCGCGAGTCCCGGATCGACCTGTTCCGTCTTTCCGTTTGTGACGAGGTCCTTGAGCCAAGCCGTGGAGTTCACTTGGCTGGTGACGGCCGCCACGCGCGTGGGAGAATCGGGATGATCTGAAAGCACGTCGATGCCCACGCTTGGCATGCGCTGGAAGAAGGTCGCGATGCCCATGGGGTTGTAGCCGGCGCGCCCCACCAGCACCGTGCCGTTCTGGTCGGCGTCAGATTCGTCGTCGCGGCTGAACTTGAGCGAGAGCAAGCTCTGGGCAATCTGGGAAACCTGGCTTGAATCGCCTCCGAGCATGTCGGCGAGCACCTGCATGCCGTACTGCTCAGCCAACTGGGTGCGGTAATGGTGGTGCACCACATGGGTGAGCTCATGCCCCAGCACGGCCGCCAGTTCCGCCTCGTTCTGCACGTTCAGGAGAATCCCGGTGTACACGTAAACGTATCCGCCGGGGACGGCGAAGGCATTCACCGTAGCGGGATCGGCGATGATCTGCACCGACTTGAAGGAGTAAGCGGGCTTCTCATCGGCCGGGACCTGGGAGGCCACCTTGTCAAAGACACCCTGCACGTAGGCGCGCACTGCGGCGCCGTTGGCCGTGGAAGTGTTGTAGAGGGGGTATTTCTTGGGGTCGGCTCGCAACTGAGCGTCGAACTGGGCACCCAGCCGCTCCTCATCGGCATCGCTGACAAAAAGCGAACTCACCGAAGAGCAATGCAGCAGCGTGAGCGAGGCAAGTGCGAGGGTCGTCAGGGAAAGCAGGCGTCGTTTCTGCATCATTCCCTGGAATCTACACCTTTGATGCTTCGTCTAGTATCTATTGGCCCCGCATCCCGCCCTACTCGCCGGCGGCGCAATCTGCGCGCAACGTGCCCGCCGGCTCACCAAGCCTCCTCGCCGCCCAATCCGGGCGGCTGCGGTGTCTTGGCCCTGTCGGGCGATGCCCTGAGCGTAAGCCGAAGGGTGACGGTCGGGGGGAATTCTTTCCATCACCCTCGCGGCGGTGGCAGTGGCTTTACGCGCAGGAGCCTCGCATGATCCATCGTCACGGTCCCGACCGGAGCCTTGCGGGGCTTTCGCACGTGGCGTTTTTCGGTGCAGTGGACTTCTGCCACCTCCTGGGCCCGCAGCTTGGAAAGCCAGGCGGCAACGCCCGCCGCCAGTTCCACCAGTTCCGGAGGCGCCGGCATCGGCTTGGCTCCTGGAGAGCGCAGAATCACGTGCGAACCGGAAGCGTGGGCGGCATGAAACCACAGGTCGTCGGCGCGCGCCACCCGGGTGGTGAGCAGGTCGTTCTCGCTGCCGCTGCGGCCAGCCCACAGAATCCACCCTCCGGGCAGATCCCAGCGAATGGGCACCGAAGGCGGCACATCTTCCTTGGGACGCGGGGCTTGAGGCCACAACCCACGCGGCAACAGCCGATATCGCAAGTTCTCTAGATCACGCGCCGCCTCCTTGCGCACGCGGCGCAGAAGTTTGACAGATTCTGGCACCGGGCGTTCCAACTGCTCGCAAACTTGGGCAAGTTTCACTCCCCAGGCGGCAGCCTCCTCGTCCTCGTGGTGCAGGGCAGCAACGCGTTCGCCATGCGCGGCGGCGGCACGGCGCAGCTTGGTCACTTTATGAAAGCGCGCTCGCGTCAAGGACTCGAAGCCCTGGGCGGGATCCAGGGCCACCTCGACCTCGGTCACGCCCTCGGCTCCGTAATCGGGAATGCGCACCGAGAGGGCGCCCGGGCGGATGCGATCGCGATGCGCCAAGAGCGAACGAGTGATGCGCTCCAGGGAATCGGCCTCGGCTAGGGCAAGCGACGGATCCGGAAGGCGCGCCAGGGCGTTTTGCTGGCGGCGCGCCCAGCGCGCCACCGCCTTGCGCGCCACGGCAAGCTCCGCGAGCAAGGCCGCATCGGCAACCGCTCCCGGGAGCGCCGCATCGTCTGGCAGGTTTTCCATGCCAGCAACATAGGTCTGCAGCAACGCACTTGCTGCGTCCCCTCCTCGGAAGCGCTGCTCTACGCCACCACCGTTGGCGTGCCGGCCTAACCTAAGCCGGCAACCCACCAGTTTTCATCGGCTAGTCTTGACGCCCATGCGGTAGACGGAGTCGATCTTTTGTCCGTCAGCGGACGTCACCGTCACCTTCCAGAGGTAGACACCAGCGGGAACCGGACGTCCGCTGGCGGCACGGAGGTTCCACACCAGTCCCGCAACGCGGCGACCGTCCGAAGAAAGGGGAAGATTAACCACTTCGCCGGCCGAGAGATCTTCGTCCCAAGCGATCACGGGCGTTCCCAGGTTGTCGAAGATCGCAACGGAAATCCTACTGGCCTCCCCCGAAAGCAGCACGTCAAGGGCCTGCATGTCCTCGCGCGCGGATGCATCTCGGCTACCAAGCCCAAGAATTCCCGTCATCGATTCCGACGACGACTGCCGCGCGAAGGAACGGGGCATCCGCGCCTCGACAAGCTTCGAGACGTGCCTCGGCCGGTCGCCGATGCCCGCGGCAACGACGCTAGCTCCATCCCACAGAACGAAAACGCCACAGTCAGCGCAACCTTCGGCATCAATGCGCTTGATGTAAATGGTGCCTGTATCCTTGCTAACAAGCTTGGTGCCGTCCCGATTCCAGCCGATATCCAAGACCGGCTCAATGCTCAAGCTCTTCACTTGTTCACCGATGTTAATCTTGGTGCCATCCCACCCCGTCTCCAAGCAATCCCCCGTACAGCTGTCGTACCAAGTGGACATGGTAAAATCTGTCACATCATTACTCAGACGCTTCCACGATGTCGTGGTGCTAATGTCGCTGCTGGTGAGCGCAGCCCCCGCCGCAACTGTTACCGAATCATACGCATCGGATCCGACAAGAATCCGGATTTGATTGGCAGAGCTTGAGCGCACCGTGAGCCTTACATCAGTAGCCATGCGGAGATCCCTCGGAGCTCCATTCCTCATGACAGAAAAGCGAAGCCCAACCTTGGCCATGTAGGCGGGAGTCGTCGGAGCCATCTTGACGTGGTACTTGATTCCAACCGCTCCGTCCGAAGTCAAGAACGTCGTATAGGTGGTGGAATCACCGGCGGTATGGTAGCCCTCCACGCCAGTCAACGCCTTCACCGCGTCATGCAGTGTGTCCGCAGAGCTTGCCGAAACGATGACCGGCAAGGAGTCCAAGGAATCGCTCCACGCAGCAGGGGAAAGCAGCAAAGGCACAAGGAATAGGAATGCGTTCAATTTCATGGGGTCTCCTTCAAAAGCATCTGCGGAACAATCGTCCGACCAAAGCCGGCACGAACCAAAGTTAGCGCCCACAACGTTGGTCGAAAAATCTCCCAATGACCCGTCCCCCTTTTAGCGGACAAGTTTAAGCAGCAATCCTAGCTTCAAACTCGGCCGGGCTGCATCCCCCGAGTGTCGTGTGTCTTCGTGCCAAGTTGTACCATTGGTCGATCCAATCTAGCAT